>Ga0265339_10000152_pt1 | contig 57034 bp, 45 predicted proteins | sample 4CB219metaG_FD_202085 | JGI IMG/M metagenome (GOLD analysis project Ga0265339, IMG submission 202085) | Rhizosphere microbial communities from Carex aquatilis grown in University of Washington, Seatle, WA, United States - 4-CB2-19 metaG | ecosystem: Host-associated > Plants > Roots >... | reverse complement strand
GTACCGTCGCTCACCGCCCCCAAGACCAGCCACCCACCACGAAACGTCGCGGCCACCACTTCCGACTCCCCTGTGGCCGCGGGCGTCTCTGCCTGCATAGCCGCGCGCAGCGCGGCTGCCGGCGCGTCCCCGGCAACATCGTTGCGCCGCGACCAACGGACCATCGACGGATGCCTGCGCCCGACGAGGATCGCTTCTATCGGCGGAGCCTGCCGCACTGGCGGCGCATCGATGCCGTCTACTTCGTTACTTGGCGCGTGTCGGCTTCCCGGCGCTTTCTGTCGCCCGAGCAACGGGCTTGCGTCAGCTCAGCGATTCGTCACTTCGACGGGCAGCGCTACGATCTCCTGGCATACGTCGTGATGGACGACCACGTGCACGTCGTCGTCGGTCCCCGCCTGATCGCCCTCGAGCGCATCGTTCACTCTTGGAAGTCGTTCACCACGCGCATCATCGGCGGCGGACGAGTCTGGCAACCCGAGTATCAAGACCGGATCATCCGCGATGACGTGGCGCTCATGCGAACCGTCCGCTACGTGCTGCGGAACCCACGGCGCAGGTGGCCCGGAGCGCGAAGCTACCCATTCGTGTGGGCCGCGGTGGATCCGGACGAGAGTTGACTCATTTCACTACGGCTAGCCGCGCTGCGCGCGGCTATGCGGGCAGAGACGCCCGCGGCCACAGGGGAATCGGAGGTGGCGGCTTGCGGCCCTGACTTGTCTGCGGCTCGAGACAGTGATGGTTGCGGCCGCCCGGTGTCCTGCGGCTCGTATCGCCCCGTCGGTCGGTCGAATGAGATCGGAATCGACCCGACGCGCCAGCTAGCCGCGCGGCGCGCGGCTATGCGGACAGAGACGCCCGCGGCCACAGGAGAATCGGAGGTGGCGGCTTGCGGCCCTGACTTGTCTGCGGCTCGAGACAGTGATGGTTGCGGCCGCCCGGTGTCCTGCGGCTCGTATCGCCCCGTCGGTCGTCGAATGAGATCGGAATCGATCCGACGCGCCAGCTAGCCGCGCTGCGCGCGGCTATGCGGGCAGAGACGCCCGCGGCCACAGGGGAATCGGAGGTGGCGGTTGCGGCCCCTGACTTGTCTGCGGCGCGGAGCGGTAATGGTTGCGAACGTGGACTAGTCCGTGCTCGCAGTGGCACTTCGCCTGGCAGGCTTCGGACCGACTCGCCAACAGCTGTCCCTCACAGTGTCGCGACCACTGACAGGCCGCCGTAGACGTTGAAGGTCGGGGCCGGCTCGTAGAAGCGGCCGCCGAGGGCGTTGAGGCGGGTGGTGCCGACATAGTTTTGATTGAGCAGATTGTTGAGGCCGAGAAACGGTGCCACCAGCCAGTGCTCGTTGAAGGCGTATTGGTAGCCGGTGCGGAAGTTGACCAGCTGGTAGGCGCCGGTGCTGGCGGAGTTGACGTCATCGACGAAATAGCCGCCGACCAGGAACGCTTCGAGCGCGGCGAAGAAGCCGGACGAGTGCTGGTACATCAGCTCCTGGTAGATCCAGTAGCCGGGGATACCGGGCTCGGTATTGCCGGCCAGGTTCTGCCCGTCGAGATTGTAGTCTTGGTAGTGCGCGTCGAGCAGCGTGACCGCGCCGCTGTAGCGCAGCGACAGCGGCAGGCGCGCTTGCCAATCGAGCTCGAGGCCGATGCGGCGCGACTGTCCGGCGTTGCGGTAGGCGGTGCGGCCCGACGGGCTCTCGAAGGGCACCAGCTCCTGATCGACTTCGATGTCGTAGGCGGCGGCATTGGCCTTGAGGAAATCGCTGAGGCCAATGCGCGTGCCGAGCTCGTAGGTGATCGAGGTCTGCGGCTGCAGCTGCGCGTTGAAGCCGGGCCCGTCGGGATTGCCGAGCTCGGTCGTGGTCGGCGTTTGAAAGGCGGTCCCGACCGTCAGGTAGGTCGCCAGCTCCGACAACCGCTCCGGCCGACCTTCCCGCCAGCTCCAACGCACGCCGCCGGTCGGGCTGATGTGCTGATACGTCGTCGAGTCCGAGCCGCCGCTGTTGGCGGGGTAGTCGACGCCCACATCGAAGTTGACCGCGTCGTAGCGCATGCCGCCGCTCAGCTCCCAGCCGTCGCCGAGCTCGAGCTCTTCGCGTAGGTACGGGCCGACGCTGCCGACGCGCTCGTGCTGGTGCAGCGTGCGCGACCCTTGCGCTCCATCTTCGTTCAGGAAACGGCTGCGGTCGTCGTCCTGATACTGCAGATCAATGCCGGTGGTGAGCTGCTGGGCGAAGCCGAGCACCGGCAGCGCCAGCGTCCAACGCGCGCCGCCGCCGGGCGCAAAGCGATTGAAGGTGACGATGCCGTCGCCGAGCGACGGCGGGATCGCCAACAGATTATTGAAGTCACGCGTCATCACATAGGCGTAGGCGCTGAGGTCGCCCCAGCCGGCGCGATGGTTCGCGGTGGCGCCGAGCCGCGCCTGGCTGACGGTCTCGCCGGCATCGAGCTGCACGTTGAGCGGCCGCGCGCGTTCCGGGTGTTGCGCGGCCTCTTGCGCCGTCAGCGCGCCGGGATCGTCGGCCTGCGGCGACTCGACGCCGTTGGCGAGCAGCGTGACGTCGGTGTCGGGATCGAAGTCGTAGCGCAGCTTGGCGAGCCAGGTACCGGACTGGGTCGCGCTCTGCTGGCGATAACCGCCGAGCTGCAAATACGAGCCCTGCATGAAGAGGTGTGCGTTGCCCACTGTGCCGCCGCCCTTCACGCTGTACTTGCCGTAGTCGTAAGAGCCGCCGGTCAAGGTGACGCCGAGCGTCGGCTGCTGCGGCGCGTCCTCGGTGAAGAGTTGGATGACGCCGCCCGAGGCGTTGCCATACAGCGCGCCGGCCGGCCCGCGCAGGACCTCGATGCGCTCGATCGAGGCGAGGTCGACGTCGTCGAGCTGCGTCTGCCCATCGGGCTGCGTCTCCGGCAGGCCGTCGAGCAGCACGCGCACCTCGCGAATACCGAAGGCCGAGCGCGTGCCGAAGCCGCGGATCTGGATCTTCACGTCCTGCGCGAAGTTGTCGCTGCTCTGCACCAGCACGCCGGGCACGCGGTCGAGCGACTCCTCCAAGCCGACGCCGCGCTGCGCGCCCTGCACGTCGAGCCCTTCGACGACGCTCACCGACGCCGGCACGTCGCTCAGCGGCCGCGCTTCGCGCGTTGCGGTGACGACGATCGGATCGAGCTGCAAGCGCTCCTCCGGCGCCGGCTCCTGGGCCCGCGCGACGAGCGCCAGGAGGAGGATCTCACCGCAGAGGCATAGAGGCACAGAGAGGCGCACGGAAGCTGCCTGTAGCTGACCGGCGCCCGGGACGGGAGCCCTGACCAAGCCGCTCCACGTTCAGCGCCGCCGCAGAATGGCAATGGTCGGTAAATCTCCTCCTCTGGGCGGGCTGAGATGCGGCGGCGCTCTCTCCAAACTCAGACTCGGCAGGCCCACCGTTCGGCGCGCCGTGCTTTCTCCGTGTCTCTGTGCCTCTGTGGTGAACTTCATCCATGCCGAGTGACAACAGGCGCGGGTTGCGCATCTTGTTTTTGTGCCTGGTGTGCATCGGCATCGGGCAGTCGATGCTGTTCAGCATCCTGCCGCCGACGGCACGGCAAATCGGCATCACGCCGTTTCAGGTGTCGACCATCTTCGCCACCTCGGCGACGCTGTGGGTCTTCATCAGCCCGTGGTGGGGACGGCGCAGCGATTTGCGCGGCCGGCGTCCGATCATTCTCACCGGCCTGCTCGGCTACGCGCTGTCGATGTTCTCGCTCGCCGTCGTCATCGAGATCGGGCTGCGCAATCTGCTGCCGGCGATGTTCATCTATCCGATGCTGATTACGGCGCGGTCGCTGTTCGCCGTGTTTGGCTCCGGCACCGGGCCGGCCGCGCAAGCATATGTTGCGGACCGCACGGCGCACCACGAGCGCACGGCCGGCGTGGCCATGGTCAGCGCCGCGATGGGCGTCGGCGAAACGCTCGGCCCCGGCGTCGGCGCGCTGCTGTCGACGATCGATCTGGTGGCGCCGTTGTATTTGTCCGCGGCGCTGGCGGTTTTGAGCAGCTTCATGATCCGCTCCTATTTGCCGGAGGACGGCCCGCCGATTCCGGAACACGCGCCGCGCCCGGCACGCTTGCGTGCGCTCGATCCGCGCGTCACGCCCTTCGTGCTCGTCTCCGCAGCGCTACAGGCGACGCGTGCCACCACCGTCATCACGTTCGCCTTCTTTCTGCAGGACACGCTTGCCCTGACGCCGCAGCGTACCGTGCAGCTCTCCGGCATCGGCTTCGTCATCCTCGCCGTCTCGGGCTTGATCGCCCAGCTGTTCATCGTGCAGCGCTTCCGGCCGACGGCGCGGCGCATGTTGCGCATCGGATTGCCGCTGTCGGTCTCGGCGTACGCGATCTTCACGCTACGCGCCGGGCTGCCGTCGTACTTCGCCGCGCTGGTCTTGCTCGGCATCGGCCTCGGCTTGATTCGCCCCGGCAGCGCGGCCGGCGCATCGCTGTCGGTCGACAGCCACGAGCAGGGCTCCGTTGCCGGCATGGTGAACGGCGTCGCCGTGCTCGGCAATGTCGTCGGCCCGATGATCGGCACGACGCTCTATGCCATGAACCCGATCGGTCCCTACGTGCTCAACACCGCCGTGATGGGTGCCGCATGGATTCTGCTGTTCGCCAACCAACGCCTGCGCACGCTGCGCGCCTGACGAGCCCGCGACACGGGATGCGGGAGAGTCGGGTGGCGATGCAACGCGGTGCAGGCGGCGCGAGCGCCGCGGTGATCGAGATGACGGGCGATCGCAACGCGAAGGCGCGCAGACGCGCAGCTCGATCAGCAATCCGCCTGATCGCCGGCGCAGCCGAGAAGGGCCGTTGCCATGCCGTCGCGCCGTTGCGCTTGCGCGTCCAACGGCTCACCACTCGCCGACGCTGATGTTGCGATCGGCGCGCGCCGGCTTGATCGTGCTGACGGCGATCAATCTGCTCAACTACCTCGACCGCTATGTGGTGGCGGCGTTGGTCAGCACGCTGACCGCTGCGCCGCCGATCGGCCTGGGATTGAGCGCCGCGCAGAGCGGCTGGCTCGCGTCGGGATTCATCATCGTCTACCTGCTCACGGCGCCGTGGTTCGGCGCCCTGGCGGATCGGCGCAGTCGACCGCGCTTGATCGCGGTTGGCGTCGTCATCTGGGCAATCACCACCGCTGCCGGTGCGCTCGCCGGCGGCTTCGCGACGTTACTGGCGGCGCGCTCGCTGGTCGGCGTCGGCGAAGCCGCGTACGGTACGGCGGCGCCGGCAATGCTCGCCGACCTCTATCCCTTGGCACGCCGCGGGCGCATCTACGCCGTCTTTTACGCTGCCATCCCGCTCGGAGCGGCAATCGGATTTGCCATCGGCGGGCTGGCCGAGCAGACCTTCGGTTGGCGCGCTGCGTTTCTCGTCGCCGCGGCACCCGGCGTCGGACTCGCCGGACTGGCGTGGGCGCTGGCCGATCCGCCGCGCGGCGCCAGCGATCCGGGCTCGGTCGTCGCCGCACACGCCGGCGCCGCAATGCGCACCGCTTGGCGCGACTACGTGCGCCTGTTCTCGCAGCGCGACTACGCGCTCGACGTGCTCGGCTACGCCGCCTACACGTTCGCGCTCGGGGCACTCGCTTTTTGGGCGCCGGATTTCCTCCAGCAGGTGCATCACCTGTCGAAAATCGATTCGACCGTCACCTTCGGCGCGACCCTGGCGATCACCGGCTTGATCGGCACGCTGCTGGGCGGGTGGCTTGCCGACCACGTGCGCGCGCGCAGGACGCGCGCCGATGTCTGGGTGTGCGCGCTCTCGATGCTGTTGGCGTTTCCGTTCGTGCTGCTAGTCATTCGCGCCGACGCGGCCGCAGTCTACATGCCGGCGCTGATCGTCGCGGAGCTGCTGCTGTTCGTCTCGACCGGGCCGATCAACGCCGCGATCATCAACAGCGTCGCCGTCGACGAGCGCGCCAAGGCAATGGCCGCCAGCATCGTCGCCATCCACGTGCTCGGCGACGTGCCGTCGCCGCCGCTGGTCGGCTGGATCGCCGATCGCAGCTCGCTGCGCGACGCCATGCTGCTCATCGCCGTCGCGGTGTTGGTGTCGGGCCTGCTGTGGCTCTTCGGTGCCCTACGACCCGGAGCCGCGGAAAAGAATCACCACGATGAACACAGATAAACACAGATGGATCCGGAGGTCTCGCATTGGTGAAGCGGCCGCCGCGTTCCGAGGCTTCAACCAACTTTACTTTCGAATGCCGCGGTAAGCGCGGCGCACTCACCGCTGGGTAGTCGCTTCCGTTCCCATCCGTGTTCATCCGTGTTCATCTGTGGTTGCTTCTCCGATCGGCCGCTACGGCAACGTGTAGGCGATGATGTAGTCGCCTTGCTTCGAGCCGAGGCCAATGTGGCCGCCGGGCGCGATGACGAGGAATTGCTTGCCGTCGGGACGCAGCTTGTAGGTGATCGGGCCGGCGTGCAGACCGGCCGGGATTGGGAACTGTGCGACGACCGCGCCGCTGTCGACGTCGTGCGCGAGCAAGTGCAAGTCCGTCGTGCCGGCATGGAACACCAAGCCGCCGGCGGTAACGAGCACGGGACCGTAGCCTGACAGCCCCTGCACACCGTTGGCGCTGCCGGCCGGCACGCGCCAGGCGATGGCGCCGCGGTCGAGATCGATCGCGACCAATTCGCCCCACGGCGGGCGATTGCACGGCACGCCGTCGACGGCGAACAGACGCCGGCCGCGCAGCGGGTCGGTCCAGTAGCGCAATCCCGTGCCGCGCCCGGTGAAGGCCCAATATAGTCCCTCGAAGAAATGCAGCGGCGTGATGGTGTCGGGCGCGTCGACATTCCCGTCCGGCAGCGCGGTGAGATGCAGCACGTGCGCGACGTTGTTCACCGGCACGAAGGCGCGGTGCGCGCGCGGATCGACGCCGATGCCCGACCAGTTCACGCCGCCGCCGGTCATCGGATAGAGCAGCGTGCCCTGCAGGCTCGGCGGCGTGAAAACGCCGTCGTTGCGCAGTCCCTGGAGAATCTCGGCGCACGCGGCCTGACGCTTCGGATCGGCGTCCCACAAATCAGCGGCGTCGATCTTCCACGGGAGCAGCGGCGGCGGTAGCACCGGCACCGGCTGTGTCGCCCAGGCGTGCTCGCCGGGCAGATCGCTCGGCGGCACCGGCCGCTCGGCTATCGGCAGCAGCGGCGCGCCGCTGTCGCGGTCGAGCACGAAGACGAAGCCGGCCTTGGTCGCCTGTATGACAGCCGACTTGGTGCCGGCAGGGGCGTCGCCGGGTGTGGCTGCCGCGCCGCCGAATAGACTGGGATCAATCGCGACCTGCGTCACGACCGGCGGCGCGGCCAGATCGTAGTCCCACAAATCGTGATGCACGGTCTGGAAGTGCCAGACCTGCTCGCCGGTCGCGGCGCGCAAGGCGACGACGGTGTCGGAGAACAGATTCGCCCCGGGACGATCGGCACCGTCGAAATCCGGGCTCGGCGTGCTGACCGGCAAGAACACCAAGCCGCGCTCGGGATCGGCGGTGATCGTCGACCAGACGTTCGCGGCGCCGGCGTTGCGCCAGCTGTCGTTCTGCCACGTGTCGTTACCCGGCTCACCCGGCCGTGGGATGGTGTGAAACGTCCAGCGCAGCGCGCCGCTGCGTACGTCGTAGGCGCGGACGTCGCCGGGCGGCGCGACGCGGCGCAATGTGTCGGCGATCGACGAGCCGACGATCACCACGTCGCCGACCACGGTCGGCGGCGAGGTGACGTTGTACTCCCACGCATCCACCATCGGCGTCAGGCCGGTGAGCAGGTTGACCGTGCCGTCGGTCGCGAAGTCGCTGCACGGCTTGCCGGTCGCGGCATCGAGCGCGATCAGGCGCGCGTCGAGCGTGCCGAGAAACACCCGCTCCGCGCACGGGCCGGTCGCCGCCGGGTCGCGCCAATATCCGACGCCGCGATTGATCAGCATGTTGGCGAAACGCCGCGCGGTGTCGATGTGCGGATCGAACGTCCACAGCGCACGGCCGGTCTCCGGATCGAGCCCGATGACGCGATTGTACGGCGTGGTGAAGATCAGCCGCCCGTCGACCACGATCGGCGTACCCTCGAACGACGTGCCCTTGTTGACGTGGTCGGGAAGGATGCCGCCGTCGTAGACGTCGCCGTGGCGATAGGTCCAGGCGACGCGCAGCTGGCCGACGTTGTCGCGGTTGATGTCGGCCAGTGGCGAATACCGCCCGCCGCCCGGGGCGCCTTCCGTCCACGCCCACTCGACGGCATCGCCGTCGGCCCGCACGCGCCGCGCCATGATGGTTACGAGGAGAGCAAGCAAGCAGAGGACGCGCATGCCGATCGCGGTGCGTGCGAACATCCGTGTCATTTCCACCCGCCTTGCGGGCGGGGGGCCCGCGCTCCCTGGCGCCGCGGCGGCGCCAGCGCATCGACCAGGAATTGCTCGACGGTCGCTTGTACGGTCGCCTCGGACATCGGCTGCGGCGCCGCATCCCAATGGCGATGCACCGCCCAGGTCACCACTGTCTCCATGATCAGCCGCGCCGCCAGCGTCGCGTCGGGCACCGGCCGCAACCGGCCGGCGTCGATGCGCGCCAGCAAGTAGTCGCGCAAGGCGCCGAGCTGCGTTTCGCGGCCGGCGCGGTACCAGACCGCTGCCAGCTCGGGATAGTCGGAGGCGCAACGATCGATGACTTTGATCGCCGTGCGCTGCGCCGACATCATCGCATAGAGCTCTCGCACGATGGCGCCCAGCTCGGCGCGCACGTCGCGCGGCGCGGGGCCGCGCCGCGCCGCGGCGAGCGCCGGGCCGATGACGACCTGCTCGACGCGCTGCTGAACGAACGCCAGGGTGGCAGCGGGCGCAGGGGTCTGGATCGGCAAGGGCTCCGGCTCGGCGGGCGGATGCAGCGCATCGGCATGCCGCACGACGAGATCGAACAGCGCCGCCTTGCTGGCGACCGAGAGATAGAGCGTGCCCTTCGCGACACCGAGCGCCGCCGCCACGTCGTCCATCTGCGTGCGCCGATAGCCCTGCGCGATGAACACGCGGGTGGCGCAGGCGATCAGCTTGGCAAGGCGATCGCTCGGTGGCCGACGCGGCATGCGCCGGGCGTATTCTGACCGACCAAGTCAGTCAAGAACAATCTACCGATCGGGCCTGTGATGGTCGTCTTCTCCGGAAGCCCATTCGCGAGGCAGCGGGCTTGCCCAAAAACCCGGCACGGAGCGCAGCGCGCTGGCACGTTCGCAATGCGCCTGGCGGTTGGCGCGCGGGCACGTCGCTTGCGCTGCTCGTGCATCCTTCCCCGCCATCATTGGAAAGGGCAACTGATGCTTGGCTTCCCGCAAGAGACTTCGGCGTCCGATCGGATGCCGTATCACGAATTTTACCTCGACGACTTTGCGCCGCGCGATCACTACCGGCCGCTGTGGGAGCACATTCGCAGCGTCGGCCAGAGCAACCTCGGCTCGAAGGTGCAGGAAGCCAACCTGGCGCTGCGCTCGGAGGGCGTCACCTTCACGGTCTATGGCGAGAAAGAGGAAGGCATCGAGCGCGTCTGGCCGTTCGACCTCATCCCGCGCATCATCCCGGGCCACGAGTGGGCGCCGATCGAGAGCGGGCTCAAGCAGCGCGTCAAGGCGCTGAACCTCTTCCTGCGCGACCTCTACCACCAGCAGCGCATCCTCAAGGACGGCGTCGTCCCCGCCGATCTGATCTTCAACGGCAAGCACTACCTGCGCGAGATCATGGACATCGATCCGCCGCAGGGCATCTACACGCACATCAGCGGCATCGATCTGGTGCGCGACGGACCCGGCCGCTACCTCGTCCTGGAGGACAACCTGCGGACGCCGTCGGGCGTGTCGTACATGATCGAGAATCGGATCGTGGAGCGGCACATCCTGCCCGAGTTCTTCGCCCGCTACCGCGTGCGACGCGTCGAGCACTATCCGGCGCTGCTCCTCGAAGCGCTGCGCCACCTCTCGCCGCGCGGCAAGAGCGAATGCGAAATCGCGCTGCTGACGCCGGGTATCTACAACTCGGCGTACTTCGAGCACACCTTCCTGGCCAAGGAGATGGGCATCGAGCTCGTCGAAGGGCGCGATCTGCTGGTGAAGAACGACGTCGTCTACATGAAGACGACGCGCGGCTTGCGCCGCCTCGATGTGCTGTATCGCCGCGTCGACGATGCCTTCCTCGACCCGCTCGTCTTCCGGCCCGACTCGGTGCTCGGCGTGGCCGGCATCATCGGCGCGTGGCGAGCCGGCAACGTCGCACTGGTCAACGCGCCGGGCAACGGCATCGCCGACGACAAGGCGATCTACCCGTTCGTGCCGGACATCATCCGTTACTACCTGGGCGAGCGGCCGATCTTGGAAAACGTGCCGACGTACCAAATGACGCGGCCGGACGACCAGGCGCACGTGCTCGACAACTTGGAGCAGATGGTGGTGAAAGCGGTCGGTGAATCGGGCGGCTACGGCATGCTGATGGGGCCGTCGTCGACGCCGGCCATGCGCGCCGAGTTCGCCGCGCGCATCAAGGCCGACCCGCGCAACTACATCGCGCAGCCGGTGGTGCCGCTGTCGCGCCACGTCTGCTACCTCGACGGCGAGCTCGAGTCGCGCCACATCGACCTGCGCCCGTTCTGCATCTACGGCGAGGACGTCCAGGTCGTGCCCGGTGGCCTGACGCGCGTCGCGCTGACGAAAGGCTCGCTGGTCGTGAACTCGTCGCAGGGCGGTGGCAGCAAGGATACGTGGGTGTTGGCGGAGTGAGACGGCGGCCCGTCGGCGCGAGCCGATCCGCAAGTCGGGCGAAAGCAAACTCAATTGATGGATATTCGCCGACGGCGCCGGCTCCTGCTTGTTAGCGAGCAGAATTTGCTCGACTCATCTTTTACAGCGATGCTACGCCTGCGGCGGTTATGCTCCGCCGAATCACGCTGGCCTCGATCGCGCTGATTTGCGCGGCGTCCATTGCAGCGGCCGCTGATCCGCTGCAGCTCCGACGCTTGATCGGGGCGGGTGACGAAATACCGGGGCTGGCGCGGGTCGGCACCAACGGCTTCGACCTGCTCGGCGCCGATGACAGCGGGCGCGCGCTGCTGCAGCGCGTCGGCGCGGCCGGCGCGCCGGCGCTCTACTGGGCCGATGAGCACGGCATCGCGGCGGCGCTCGATCCGACCGCGCTCGGCGACTTGCGATTGATCGCCGGCAGCGCCGCATGGAATCGCCGCGGCGACCTGGCCGTGCTGGCGAGCCGCGACACGGCGACGTGGGCGCGGTTCGGCTCCGCGATCATCGTAGTGGACCATGCAGGCCTGCACAGCGTCGCCGCGGCAGGCGACCTCGATCAGGACGGCGACCCGCTCTGCCGTATCGATGCGGCGCGCATCAACGATGCCGGCCAGGTGGCATTCCTGGCGCGGGTCGCCACCGGCGGACGCGCCTGCAGCAGCCTCGACGGCAATGGAAATTCGCGCAACGAGCCGACGATCTATCTCGCCGGTGCACCGCCGACTCGCCTGGCATCTGCCGACGAGCTGAAGCCGGCCGGCGCCGCCGACGCTCCGCTGCTGGCGCTCGTCGCGTTGCGCGACGACGGGGCAGTGGTCGCAAGCAGCGGCGGCCGCATCCTGCGGCTGACGCCGGCGGGCAGCGACGAAGTGGTCGGCCCCGCGACGCAAGGGCCGAGCGGCGCGCCGCTCGCGCCGGCGAGTGTCATGGCCGCCAGCGCCGGCGGCGAAGTGTCGTTTCAGAGCGCGGAGAACGACGTCGCAGGTTTGTATCGTACGACCGCAGACACCATCGTTCGCGTATTCGCCGCCGGCGATTTGCCGCCGGCCGGCGTCTACGACCGCTTGGCCCTGCTCGATACCTGGAGCGCGATCGATGACGCAGGCGACGTGCTGTACGGTTTCGATGCGCGCGCGCTGGCGTTTGCGGCGGACGGCTCCGCGGCACGCGTGCTGCCGGGCGTCGCGAGAAGCGGTGCCCTGAACGACACCGGCGACATCGTGGTCGATCAGCTTACCGGTGAGAGCGTAAGCGCGGTGGCACGCTGGCGCGATGGGCAGGCCGCGTACCTGGCGCGCAGCGGCGATGTGTTGCCGAGCGGCGAGGTGATGGCCGACGGAGGATTCGAGCCCCTGCGCTTGGCGGCGGACGGCCGCAGCGCCGTCAGCGTCAGCACAGTCGACGGTTTCGGGGCCCTGGTCTGTACCGACGGCGACGGCGCGCACGTCGTCGCGCGGGTCGGCGACCCGGCGCCCGGCGGCCGGCGCTTCTACGAGTTTCGCCAGGGTGCGTTCAGCGCCGGCGACGCGCTGGCGTTCACCGCCACCATTTTGGAACCGGACACCGAGGACACCAATCCCCAGTACACGTACTACAGCGTCGTGCCCTCGATCTATCGCGCCAGAGCGGACGTCATGGAGCGCGTCATCGGCCGCGGCGATGTCACGACAGATGGCGCGGTGGTCTATGACCTGCTCGCAGGACAAGGCGACTTCGGCACTCCGGCGGTGCTCGACGCCGACGCGGACGGGCGCGTCCTAACACTGGCTACGCTCGATGATCACTACGGAGCCACCGCAATCCTCGTCCGCGAGGCCGATGGCACGTTGCGCTCGCTGCCGCTGACGCTCGACAACACGGGTGGAAGTTGGAGCGGTATCGGATTTCCGAACGTCAGCGTCGTCGATCATCTCTTCCTGTCGGGCGAGACCGACACGCCGGCGCAGCCGCCGTTACGCGCCAGTCGAACCGCCGAGACGACACCGACCGCCGGCACTCCGACTTCGTATCGGCTGGAGCAAGCGCGCCTGTTCGGCGACGGCGTCTTCGTGCTCGGCAGCCGCCGCAGATTCAATGTTGGCGGTTACGACGACGTGCCCGTCGCGCTGGTGTGGACGCCGGCGCTCGGCGTGCGCGAGGTGCTCAGCGGCGACCAGGACGATTTCGGCCCATTTTCCACTACGGTGCTCTTCGGCGCGCCGCTGGTCAGCGGCAACCGCGTGCTCTTTCCCACGTATCGCCTGTTCCCCGACCGCCTCTACTCCTACACGCTCGGCGACGAGCGGGCGCATCAAGTCCCTTTGCCGACTCCGGGACCGAGCAGTCCTTATTCGACCTTCAACTTCCTGACGGCTGAGACGGACGGCCGTCTGCTGCTCGAGACGTCGAACGATCCGGAAACCATCGCGACGTGGGACGGGACGACGCTGACATCGGCGTTGACGCTCGACGAGTTCCATTGGCCGAGCGCGGTCGATCACGCTCTCTTCGTCAATGGCTACGACTCACTCCAAGTGCTGGCACCACCGCTGACGCCTGGCCCGCAATGCCCGCAACCGCCGACGATCGTCGCACCGACGCGCACCATCACGCCGACGGTCAGTGCGACGCCCACGACCAGCGCAACGCGCAGCGCGACTCCGAGCCGCAGCGCCTCACCAACGGTCACCGCGACGCCTGCCTGCCTGGACGGCAGCGCCTGTCTGCTCGTCGGCAGCAGCGACGCTGCGGCCGGCGCCGATGCGTTCCTGACGGTCGCGTTCAACGGCGGTGCGGACGTGGTCGCGACGCAGAATGACCTGGCGCTGCCGCCGTTAGCGGCGCTGGAATCCTGCAGCGCCGGCGCTGGCGTCGATAAGCAAGTCGGCTTCCGCCAGCATGACTCGAGCGCGCGCGTCGTGGTGCTTTCGCTCGGCGACCTTGCGCCGATCGGCGCGCAGGCCGTGCTCTATCGCTGCGCGCTGCGCCTGGCTGCCGATGCGCCGCCGGGCCGCTATCCGATCGGCTGCGGTAATGCGAACGCGTCGGATCGGCGCGGCGCCGAGATTGCCATTGGCTGCATGGCCGGCGAGCTGCGCGTCGCCGCCGCAGCGAGCGCCACGCCGAGCCCCGCGACGCCGACTACAACGATGCCAGCAGCGACAGCGTCTCCGACGCCGACCGCGACGGCACCGCTGGCGACGACGACGCCGTCAGCCACCGCCGCGGCGGCGACCGCAACGCCGGCGAACTCCGACAATCAGACGGTCGGCGCGTCCGAGGCGAACGACGGGTCGATGATGGGCTGCGCGGTCGTCGCGCCGGGGCCGCGCTGTGCGGATCTATTGCCGCTCTTCGGCGCCGGGCCGTTCTGGGCGCTGGCGCGGCGGCGCCGCCGCCGTCGCCCAGCCTAGCGAGCCCGCGGCAGGCTGCATGTACGCTTCCTGTCGCTGCACCATCTGCGCGAAGACGCCGAGCAGTCCGTCGAAACCCAGCGTGTCGGGCTCCAGCACGCGCAGGGCCTCGACGACTGCTTCGAGGGTCGCGAGGTAGTCGGCGCGCGGCTCGCGGCGGACGCGGCCGTAACGGCTCGGGCGGCTTGGCGTCAGTCGCACATGCGGCAGATCATGTAACCAGGTATGGGCATCGTAGACCTTCTTGGCCAGGAACCACGTCGCATCGATGGCGACGAGGTGCGGCGGGTGCTCGGCGGCCGCGAGCGCGGACAGCTCGCGCGCGTGCGGCGACGGATAGAGCACGGCGGCGCCCAACGGTAGGCGGCGGCGAATCGCCGCGGCATCGGTCCACGGCGCACACTGCTCCACGCGCACGCGCGCCAACCCCAGATGCGCGATGCGCGCCGTGCCGACGACGTGAAAGCGCTCTCGCGGGTGCTGCAATATCGTGACACCAGTCCGATTCTCGACCGGCGTGATGGCGTCGCAGATACAGGCCGGGCGCGGTTTGAAGCAGGTCCAACACTGCGGACGCGGGACGAACTCGGACAACAGCATCTTGTCCGCGCCTAGCACGTCGCGCCGGCAACGCGAACCCGACTACAGGCGTTGCGCTGCCGGATCGGAGTCCGCAGCTGAACACAGCTCGCGGCCCAGTCGCTCCGCCACCAGGAGGACACAGATCCACACTCTCAATCGGTGGTCCACCAGTTCGCGGCGTGTGGCAGTGGCCGCTCGCAAAGTCGTCCTTGACGAATTGCGCGCCACGAAGGGATGGTCGGATCATGCGTCCGCTCCGCGTCGCCCTTGCACTCTCGCTCTGTCTGCTATGCTGCATGGCGCGCGCCGACGACACCGTCATCTCGCTCGCCGGCGAAGTGCCATCGGATCCGCTGACGCACTTCTTTCTCCCCTTCGAAGTGCCCGAAGGCACCGCCGAGATCCAGATCGACCACGACGTCTGTCCGACGCCAACATTCTCGACTGGGGTCTCGACGATCCGAACGGCTTTCGCGGCTGGGGCGGCGGCAACACCGAGCCGGCGGTCGTCGGCATCGACGCAGCGTCGCGCAGCTACGTGCCCGGCCCGCTTCCCGCCGGGCAATGGGAGGTCGTAGTCGGCAAGGCGAAAGTGAACGAGCTGCCGGCGCACTATGCGGTGCAGATCACGCTGCGCACGGCGCCGACGCTGGATGCGCAGAGCGAGCGCCGGCCGTACGCGCCGCCGACGCCGCTTGCGACGGGAGCGCGCTGGTACGCCGGCGATTTCCACGTGCACTCGCGCGAGAGCGGCGACGCACATCCCACCATCGACGAAGTGCTCGACTTCGCCGCCGGCCGCGGCTTGGATTTCGTCATGCTCTCCGAGCACAACACCACCAGCCAGCTGACCTGGTACGACGCGGAACAGCGCGCCCACCCCAACGTCTTGCTGCTGCCGGGCGCCGAGTTCACCACCTACGCCGGCCACGCCAACATCATCGGCACGACGCAGTGGGTCGATCATCGCATCGGCGTGCGCGGCGCGACCATCGCCGCAGCGATCGCCAACGTGCACGGACAGGGCGGCCTTTTCTCGATCAATCACCCGCTGCTCGACGTCGGCGACCTGTGCATCGGCTGCGGATGGCACCATCCGATCGACCCGGCGGAGATCGACGGCGTCGAGGTCCAAACCGGCATTCTGCCGGGCCTGAGCTATTGGGAAAGCCTGGTCGCGCAAGGCTCGCATGCCGCGGCCATGGGCGGCAGCGACGATCATCGGGCCGGACAGAACCTCGGCCCGCTCGACTCGCCGATCGGCTCGCCGACGACGATGGTTTACGCCGACGAGCTGAGCGTCGATGCCATCGTGCGGGGCGTGCGCGATGCGCGCACGGTGGTGAAGCTGACCGGTCCGCAGGCGCCGATGATCGACAGCGAGCTGAGCGGGCGGCGCGCAGGCGACACCGTCTTCGCCCAGACGGCGACGCTGCACGCCACCGTCACCGCGGGCAACGGCATGACGCTGCGCGTGATCAAGAATGGATCGGTCGTCGATCAGGTGTCCGTGCAGGGTGATCCATTCACCCACGACTTCCAGACCGAAGCCCCGCCGACCGGCGAGGACCGCTACCGGCTCGAGGTGGCGGATACGCCCACGCACTTGCAGACCGTGACCAGTTACGTCTGGCTGCAGCGCGCGCCTGACGACACGCCCACCACTACGCCAACCCCGACGCCGGTCGCGTCGGCGACGGCCACGACCAGCGCGACGCCGACGGCGAGCGCCACGCCGATCCCGTGCATCGGCGATTGCGACGGCAATCGCCGCGTCGACATCGACGACTTGATCATCGGCGTTCGCATCGCCCTCGCCGCGGCACCCATCGGTACCTGTATGCCGCTCGATCGCGACGACAGCGGCGCCGTCGAGGTCGACGAGCTGATCGCCGCGGTGAAGGCGTCGCTCGACGGCTGCGACTGACGCCGCGCGGCGAGCGCCGCTCTGGAACCCGCCGTCGGCCTCGCTGGCGCGGTCCTGGGCAGGCGGCGAGCGCGGCGGCAAGCGGGGCGCCGTCGATGCGCCCCGCTCCCGCTTCAGTCGTCCAGGTACGAGCCCAGCAGCACGAACATCTCGTCGTCGGTCGACACGCCGAAGCGCGTGACGCAAGCGTCGCAGCGGCCATCGCCGGCGCCGCTCGTCGAGTCGCAATCGCCGTCGCGCGAGCATGACTGACCGACGCGCCCTTCGGCGCACGCGATCGGCTTGCAGCGCTGACCATTGTCGGGCGTCTGCGAGGCGCGTTTCACCTCGGCGGGGTTGCCGTAGCCGTTGTCGTACAGCGCGCAGTAGGTGACGGTGCGCTCTTGATCCGTGCTGACGCGGGGCCCGATGCGGCGCAGCGGATCGAAGGAGAGCACGAACGGATCCGCGTAGGTGAGGTTGGTATACATCAGGCTGGCGTCGGCATCGCGCGGCTCGGGATCGACCGCGGCGGTCACCGCCGCGACGAGCTCATCGACCGTGATGCGTCCGTCGCCGCTCGGATCGAAGCGGGGGCAGGCGCCGACGCCGCTGCCGTCGAGCGCGAGATTCACCCCTTCGATCAGCTCGTCGATGGTCACCTTGCCGTCGGCATCGCAATCGCCGGCGCCGGGCGGCTGCATCGAGACGCACGGGGCTCCGGCGCACAGATCCGGCACCGGGAAGGCCGGGTCCCGCCCGTACGGCGAGCAGGCTTTGCCGTTCTTCGCACCACCTTGGCAGCTGAACGCGCCCTCGAAGGTGCGGAAGCGCTTGCCGCGCTTGTGGGTGTGCGAGGTCATGTCGACCAGCCTGGAGCTCGCCGGCATCACGTGGTGGCTGCAGATCTCCTCGGCGCCGAACGGCGGCACATTCATGTTGGCGATGGCCGCGATGTCGGTGAAGCGATGCAGCTTGTGCAGCTGCTCATCCGGCGCGGCGAAATCGAAGTTGACCCAAATGTCGAGCTTCGCCGGCTGGTCGATGAGGTTGTAGGCGTGCGAGTTCCACACCAGGATGCCCTTCAACGGCGCCTCGTCGTACACGCCGTCGCGGCCGCTCAACGACGATCCCATCGACGTGAACAAGCTCGTCTCGCCGGTGCCGATACTGGCGTCGCCGGGCCCATAGCCGATGCAGGCCACCGAGGGCACGGGCGGACTGGCGCAGACGCCATCATCGCCGCAGGCATTCAAATTGGTCGGAACGCAGCCCTGGCCGTCGAGCGCGCCACCGCGACAAGCGAAGGCGCCCCATACCGGCGATGTGATGGACGCGCTGCCGTTGTAGACGATCAGCACCGCGTGATGACTGAGCGGATCCTGCCGCGCCTCGACCCGCTTGTAGCGGAACGTCGTCCCATCGCTGCCGCGGAATTCGGCCGGCACCTGATCGGTAAAGTCATAGTAGCTGACAAAGCAGGTTTCGCGCTCGCTCGACGCCGGCAACACTTGATGCGGCGCGCGCAGTTGCACGCCGACGCCGGGGGCCGGTGGATCGAGCGGCTTCACCTCCAGCGGCTGCGGGGGTGGCAGGCAGGCATCGAACAACTCGGCCGTACCGGGGACGACGCCGTCGCGCGTCGCGCCTTCTTCGATCCACTTCTGCACCAGCTCGAGCTCGGTCGCCGACAAGGGTGGCAAGCCGACCGGCATCGGACGGAGCGGCGCACGCCACTCCGCCGGCAGCGTCCCGCTGGCCAGGTTGAGCCACAGGAGACTGTTGCCTTTGCTGCCGGGCACGACGCGCCGCAACCCGGGGTATTGCGCGCCGGCAAGCGACGCCACCGGCTGGTCGACGAGGCGGTCGTAGACATCGTCGGCCGACAGGTCGAGGCTGCCTGCCGGCTGCGCGCCGCTGTGACAGGCGGCGTTGGTGCACCCGTGGCCTGCGAAGATCACCTTGCGCACCATGTCGAAGGTGCTGTCGAAGTGCTCGGTGCAGTCGCCCGCCGATGCCCGACCATTGGCCGTCAGCACCGCGGCGATGCCGAGCGCGATCGCGAAGCCCACCCGCATACGGTTCCCCCGTATTTCGCCGCGTACCGCGCCCCACTTGCATCGCGCAAGCAAAAGAGGCGCGGGGAGATCGCCGCAGGTGAACACAGATCCCCACCTCGATCCCCCGCCTTCGTGGGACCGCAGATTTTCTCAGGCCAGCCCAGACACAGTGACCATCGTTGACGAACGACGGCGAACTTCGAGCGGCTCTGGATGCAAAGCCCCCACGCGTCCCCGGGCAAAGACCGGTCTGCATTGTCTGCGTTGTCGTCCCTGCCTATGGCACAGTCGCGCTGCTCAAATTGAGGGCAGCGACGCGGCGGTGGCGAAGGACCGCGGCTCGTTCGCCTTTGCCTTGCGCTCCATGGCATGGCGCTTGGAGATTCAAGGGTCTGGCCCGCCGTGGCACGGCAGGTGTTCGCCGAATTCCCGGGGGATCGTTCCGTTCATGCTCAGCCGCATCGCCGATTCGCTGTTCTGGATGTCGCGCTACCTGGAGCGCGCCGGCAACACGGCGCGGTTGGTCGAGATCAACCTGGTCCACCTGCTGGAGGCTGAGGACGCGCTACCCGAAGCGGCGCAATGGAAGCCGATTCTGTCGATCGGCTGCAGCGAAGAGGCGTATCAGGCGCGCTACGAGGGCGGTGATGTCACCGCCTCGCGCACCATCCAGTTCATGACGCGCGAGCGCTCCAACCCCAATGCCATCCGCAGCTGCCTGCGCCTGGCGCGCGAGAACGCGCGCGTCGTGCGCGACCGCATCTCGAACGAGATGTGGGAAGCGATCAACGACATGTGGCTGCGCATCGATCGCGTGCTCGAGGGCGGCGCCGGCTCCGAGCGCGCTCCCAGCCTGTTCGCCGAAGTGCGCAACGGCGTGGCGCGTTTCCACGGCATCTCGGTGAGCACCATGATGCGCGGGGAAGCGTTCGGCTTCTACTTGCTCGGCACCTGCGTCGAGCGCGCCGACATGACGGCGCGCATCCTCGACGTCAAATACCATCTGCTGCTGCCCGACACGGCGCGCGTCGGCTCGGCGCTCGACTTCTATCAGTGGGCGGCAATGCTCAAATCCCTCTCGGCCTACGAGGCGTTCCGCCGCCATCATCAGACCGGGCTGCGGCCGGTCGACATCGCCGAGTTCGTCATCTTCGAACGCGACTTTCCGCGCTCGCTGCGCTTTACGGTGGAGCGCATGGGACATGCCGTGCGCGAGTTCGGGGTCGACGGCGCGCCGCGCACCGCCGCCGCCATGGCGGCATTGGAAGCGCATCTCGGCGACGTCACCGCGGAGCAGGTCTTCGAGCACGGCTTGCACGAATACCTCGACGAATTTCTCGCCAAGATCGGCGCCTTCACCGTCGCCGTGTCGCGCGAGTACTTCGAGCAGTACCTCGGGGATGAGCGGTGAACTACGACATCGCGCACGCGCTGCGGCTCACCTTCGCAGCGCCGGTGTGGGAGCATCACTGCGAGCTGCGCTTGGCGCCGCAGGCGAGCACGCACCAGGTGGTGCGCAACCTCGACGTCAGCGTCGAGCCGGCCACGGAAGTGCTGACGCATCGCGACGGGTTCGGCAATCCGGTGCATGCGGTGAGCGTCATCGCGCCGCACGATAGCCTGCTCGTCCGCTTGCGCGCCTCGGTCGAGACGCGGCTCGGCAATCCGTTCGATTTTCCCATCGTCGCGCCGAGCGCGGAGCGCAGCTGGCTGGACGATGCGCTGCGCGCTCAGCCGCGGCTCTGGTCGTATCTCGTGCACCGCAGCCCGGCGACGCCGGATCTGGCGACACTCGACGCCGCCGCGCTCGTTTGGCCGGCGCGCGACGCCAACAAGCCGTTGCTCGAAGCGCTGCAGACCGTGCTCGAGTGGTTGGAGGAACAGATCGAGTACGTGCCCGGCTTCGCCGCCATCGCGCCGGCGCTCGAACCGGCGGTGAAGCAGCGCCGCGCCACCTGCCAAGACCTCGCCCATCTGCTCATCAGCATCGCACGCGCCTGGGGCGCGCCGGCGCGCTATGTGATGGGCTACCACGACCCCGGCTACGTGGAGGACGACGAGCACACGCTGCACGCGTGGGCCGAGGTGTTGGTGCCAGGCGCCGGCTGGCGCGGCCTCGACCCGAGCACCCACCTGGTCACCAACGACACCTACGTCGTCGTGGCGGTCGGCCGCGACGCGCACGACTGCCCGCCGGTCCGCTCACACTTCAAGGGCGGCGACGGCGTCCCCCTGACGACTGCCGAGCTGCAAGTGGTGAGCGATCAGTGAAGCGGGGTTGTTGGTTGTTCGGTCGTTGGGTTGTTGGTTAGGAGAGAACCTACAGGCCGCTGCGGCGCCACCGGCAATCGCGCACGGCTCGACGGCGCAACACGTATCCCGACTGGCAACGTAACAGCCCGACAACTCACGACCTGCCCATGGACATCCGCCAAGACTCGGTCGCCTCGGTGGCGCTGCCGTATCGCGAAACGTTGCGCGTGCGGCGCACCAGCTTCGTCGGCGGCAACGGGCCGCGTGTCGCGGTCATCGCCGGCATCCACGGCGACGAGCTCGAAGGACTCTACGTGTGTCATCGACTCGCCGCGTGGCTCGAGAAGCTCGGCGAGACCCATCCGCACGCCTTGCGCGGCCGCGTCGACCTGGTGCCGGCGCTCAATCCGCTCGGCATCGACACGCTCGAGCGCTTCGTGCCGGTGTTCGACGCCGACCTCAACCGCAACTTTCCCGGCGACGCGGAAGGCCTGCTGCCGCAGCGCATCGCGGCTGGTGCGATCGCCGCGCTGAGCGGTGCGGCATTGGTGATCGACATTCACGCCAGCAACATCTACCTGCGCGAGATTCCGCAGGTCCGCATCAACCAGGATTTCTCCACCACGCTGGTACCGCTGGCCGAGGGTATGAATCTCGATCTCATCTGGCTGCACGGCGCCGTCACGGTGCTGGAGGCGACGGTGGCGCACAGCCTCAACAGCCGCGGCACGCCGTGCCTGGTGGTCGAGATGGGTGTCGGGATGCGCGTCACGCCGGCTTTCACCGAGCAGTTGCTGGTCGGCATCCTCAACGTCTGGCGCTCGCTCGGCGTGCTCGCCGCGGATCTCGACCTGCCGGTGCCGACGCACACGCCGCTGGTCGCCGACGATTACAACGTGCACTACCTCAATGCCGCCACCTCAGGCCTGTTCGTGCCGACCATCGATCACTGGATGGCGGTGCGCGAGGGAGACCTGCTCGGCACTATCGTCTCGCCGCATCACGGCGGCACGCTGTCCGAAGTGCGCTCACCGGTCGACGGCGTGCTCTTCACGCTGCGCGAGTATCCGGTCGTCTACGAGGGCTCGCTGATGGCGCGGATCATGGCGGTGAGCACGTGAGCCCGGACGTGCCGACGCTGGGACGTGCTGACGTACTGACGTGGAATCGTGCGGAGGTGCGGAGGTGCGGAGGTACGGAGGTGCGAAGGCTTGCCCGCGCGCGTCAGCACCAGCACGAGGATCCAGGTCAGCACGCGAGCACTTCGGCACATCAGCACGCTCAACTCCGCGCACGTCCGCACCTCCGCACCCCCGCACGTCCACACGCATTTTTCCTGCCATGACCACCCCGACGCTGCTCGAGATGACCGCGCCGCTGCGCGAGGACTTCTCCATCCCGTACCACGACTTCGGTCCCTCGACGCAGCGGCCGAAGCTGGCGCTGGTCGCCGGCGTGCACGGCAACGAGCTGAACGGCATCTTCGTACTCTCGCGTCTGGCGGAGTATCTGCAGCGCATCGCCGATGGCACACAGGCGACGCAGCGACTCAACGAGCGCATCGTCATCGTGCCGGCGGTGAACGTGCTCGGGGTCAACACGCGCACGCGGCGCTGGCCGTTCGACAAGACCGACATCAACCGTATGTTCCCCGGCTACGACGCCGGCGAGACGACACAGCGCATCGCCAACGCGGTGTTCCAAGCGACGCACGTGGCGCACTACCGCATCGACGTGCACAGCTCGAATCTCGATTTCGAGGAAGTGCCGCAAGTGCGGCTGTACGAACCGAGCGAGGATGAGAGCGCCTCGGCGATGCTCTTCGGTTTGCCGGCGGTCATCGAGCGCACCACCGACAGCGCCCTCACCTCGACACTCGGTCACGCGTGGCGCAGTGCCGGCGGCGAGAACTTCGTCATCCAGGCCGGCCGCGCCGGCGATCTACAGCTGACGCACTGCGAGCGCTTGTTCCGCGCGTTGATGGCGTTCCTGCATCACAGCGGGCTGGTCACCGGCATCGAGCTCGCCGCCGAGGATCAGGACACGCACTACTTCGGTCTCGACCAGACGTTCACGCTCATCTCCGAGCACGCCGGCCTGTTCGTCACGCCGGTGCAGGTCGGAATCTGGCTGCAGGCCGGCGACCTGATCGGCCAGGTCTACGACGGCTTCTCCGGCGAGCGTCGAGCCGAAGTGCGCGCGCCCGTTTCGGGGCTGCTGAGCGGCATTCGCCGGCAGCCGCTGCTCTACGAAGGCGATCTCATCGCCCGCATCCAGACGCGCACCCGCCTCGACGGCAGCCGCAGAAGTCTTCGCGGCCAGGAGCAGTGACCGTTCGTTCACCTGGGGCCAGCGCGCGAGACGAGCGCCGCGCCGGCGACGGCCATGCTGCCGCTGACGGCGGCGAGGACGGTGAGGCCCACGGCGCGGCCACTCACTACGCCGGCATGGGTTACTACCGCTCCAATGATCGCGATCAACGGCGCCGCAGTGAGCATCGCAGAGCTCGCCATCGGGATCGCGCGCAGCATGCGTAGGCCGGCGATCAAGGTCGCGTGACCGATGAAGAACGCGGCGACAAACGGGAGCAGCAGCGCCAGGTCCGGGCCCTACAGTTGGCGCATGATGATCTCGAGCGCGTCGCCGGTCAGCGCCGGCGCCGTCATCTCATACGCCACGAGATGAAAGATCGCGTCGGCCGCCGAGCCCATGGCGCCGATCAGCAACACGATGGCGCCGACGCGCACCAAGCGCGAGCTCCGCGCCAAGTCCGCAGCAAGCACGCCGGCCAGCCCGGGTGCATAGGCCGCGGCGGACAGCAACTGGCAAACGGCGGACGCGAAGACTTCGTCGCGATGCGCGCCGACGCGCTCGAGGATCTGCCGCGCATCCGTTAGCCCGACACCGGGCATGAGCAGCCACGACAGCCAGAAGAGTGCTGAAGCCACGATGAGCCAGACGCCGCTTGAACGCGTCATGCCGGAAGGCATCGTTCGTCAGCCTCCCCCGTCGCTTGTCTCTGTAGTGAATGCTTCGTCGGGGCTGCGCAGCGTCAGCTCGACGATCTCAGCCGGCGCGAACAGACGCATCGCCGGGCCCCAGAAACCGGTGCCGCGGCTGACGAACAGCTGCGCGCCACCGACTCGATAGTGGCCGGCGACGTACGGCGTGCTGAGGCGCACGACATACTTGAACGGCCAGATCTGGCCACCGTGCGTATGGCCGGACAACTGCAAGTCGACGCCGGCCGGCGCCGCCTCTTTGAACGTCAGCGGATCGTGCGCCAACAAAATCACCGGCAGGGTGGTATCGCGTCCGGCCAGCGCGGCGGCGACGTCGGCGCGCCACGCGGAACTGACAAGGTGCGCATGGTGATCCTCGACGCCGGCGAGATCGAACGCCGCGCCGTGGTGCTCGATGCGCACCCGCTCGTTGCGCAACGGCGTCATGCCGAGCCGCCGCACCCGCGCCACCCATGCGTCGGCACCGGAGTAGTAGTCGTGGTTGCCGGTGACGAACCACACGCCATGCGGCGCGTGCAGGGCGGCAAACGGCGCGACTTCGAGCGCGAGCCGGCGCACGTCGCCGTCGACCAGGTCGCCGGTCACGGCGATGAGATCGGGCGCCAGCGCATTGACCTGCTCGGTCACCGCCGCGGCGAAGCGCCGATCGAGAATCGGCCCGATGTGAACGTCGCTGATCTGCACGATGCGAAAGCCGTCGAGCGCCGCCGGCCAGCGCGCCAGATGAATCTCGCGCCGCGTCAGCGCCGGCCCGCGCCGCACCTCCCACCAGCCGCGCGATACCGCGCCCGCCGCCAGGCCGACGACCAACAGCGCCTGCCAGCGCGCCGCCGCGACGCTCGCTTCGTCCGCGCCTGGAAAGGCCGCGCCCATCAGGGCGCGCAGCAGATCGGTGGCGAGAAATCCGATCAGCAGGGAGAACGCCGCGCCCATCCACAACGACGCCGGCCAAGCGATCCAGCGTCCGACCTGCGGCGGCATGGTGCGCTCCGACAGCGGCTGCATGACCAACAGCACCGCCCCGGTTGCTATCAGCCCGGCGACAATCGCACGCGCGCTGCCGGGCAAATCGGTCGCGACCACCAGCTTGTCGGTCAGGTACGCGTGGCCGCCGACCAACACCGACAAGATGACGCCAATGAAGGCGATGACAAACACGACCCGACGCACGTCGCGCAGCGTAGCCGACCGGGTCATGCGACCCAACCTAGGTGCGAGCGGCCTGGGAGGTGGGCGTCTTCGCCCGCTTCTGGTGTTGGCGTGCTAGGGGCTTTTGGGAACCTGCGGCGAGATCCGACAGCCGCAAAGTCGTGCATTGGAGGCGTGATGATTCTCGTCATTGGCAGCGTGGTGGCTGAGCCGCGTCGCATCGACGAAGCGCTCGCACTCAGCCGCGAGCACGTGCTGCGCTCGCGCGCCGAGCCGGGCTGTATCTCGCATGCGGTGCACGTCGACACCGAGAACCCGCTGCGTTTGGTCTTCGTCGAACAGTGGGCGGATCAAGCGGCGCTCAAGCAACATTTCAAAGTGCCGGAGTCGCGCGCCTTCGCCAAAGCGCTCGGGGCGCTGGCCAGCGAGCCGCCGACGCTGGCGATGTACGAAGCGACACAAGTGACCGGCTGAAGAGGCGCCCCGTTGAAGCCGCGGCAAGATCTCTCTTGACCACCGCGGCCGATCGATCAGCATACCGCGCGAGGAAGCCATGGCGATCACACGGTTGGGACACGTCGGCTTGTACGTTCGCGACTTGGATCGCTCGGTCGCCTTCTATCGCGACGTGCTGGGGCTGCGCGTCAACGACACGGCGCCGGGTCAGATGGCGTTCCTGTCGTCGCAGGACCGCGTGGCCGAGCATCACGAGTTGGTGCTGGTGCCAGGTCGCACCGACGGCCGCGTCGTCCAGCAGGTTTCGTTTCGTGTGCGGCGCTGCAGGACCTGCGCGAATACCACCGGCACCTGCTCGACCGGCAAGTGCCGATCAACATGATCGTCAGCCACGGCAACGCCATCGGGCTTTATTTCAAGATCCCGACGGCAACCAGGTCGAGCTGTACTATCCGATGGGGACCGATTGGCGGCAGCCGTGTCTGGTGCCGGTCGACTTGGCCGCGCCCGACGCCGAGATCTTATCGGCGCATCTGCGCGCATAGGAACTGGCCGCGCGCGGTGCGACGCTGCCGCACGCACTGCAGCGCGCCTTGCGGCGCTCAGCTCCAACGCTTGAATTCCGGCAGCACCTTCTCCGCAAAGCGTCGCAGGCTCGCTTCGGCCAACGCCGGCGGCAGCGTGCCGTAGCGCGGGATGACGCTGAGCTCGAAGGGACCGAGCGTATCCCAGCGCTCGCGCAGCTTGTCGAGGATGCGCTGCGGCGAGCCCCAGCTCTGCACCATGAGATACCCCTCGGCCTGATCTTCCTTGCCGATGTGCTGCAGGATCTCGCTCGCCTGGGCGTACATCTCGTAGCCGCGCACGCCTTTGAAGTGCTCGCCCATGATCTCGTAGTGCTCCATCACCGACAGGTAGTACTCGACCATGTGCTTGCGGGCGATGGCTTCGGCTTCGTCGTCGCTCTCGCCGCAATAGAGGATGTCGCTGGTCATCGGCGCCGGCGGCGGCGCCTCGTGATGCTCGCGCCACACACGCTGGTAGGCGGCATAGTTGGTGTCGCGCCACATCTCCCAGGGCATCTGCGAGAAGATCGCCAGGCGCGCGCCGATGCGCGCCGCCTGCTCGACCGACTCCGGCGACATGCCGATGGCAAAGAGGCGATCGCGGAAGCCGCGCAACGGCTTCGGGCGGATCGAGATGCGCGGCTGCGGATAGTATTTGCCGGTGCCTTCGATGAAGCCGCTGTCGCAGGCGTCGAGAATCATCGCCGCCGCTTCGTCGAAGCGGTCGCGCGACTCCGCCATATCGACGCCGAAGCCGGCGTACTCGCGCCGGGCCAAGCCGCGGCCGAGACCGAGCACGGCACGGCCGTTCGACAGGTGATCGAGCAGGACGATCTTCTCCGCCACGCGCAGCGGATCATTCCACGGCAAGATGAACGCGCCGGTGGCGAGCTGAATGCGCGAGGTGCGCGCGGCCAACCAGGCGAGGAACTGTGCGTTGTCCGGACAGGCCGAGTAGTCGAAGAAGTGATGCTCGACGACGAAGATGCGATCGAAGCCGAGCGGCTCGACCAGCTCGGCGATGCGCTGCTCGGCGGCGAAATGCTCGCGGTCGTCGAGGCGATCGGCGTAGTTCTGGAAGACCAGCTGTACGGAGACGTCCATCGCGCCGCCGTAGCACGCCCCGCAGACGCAGCGGAAGCAAGCGCAGCGCACCTGGTGCCGTTGCGGCGCGATGCCGCGCCGCGCCCTGAGAGACATTGTTGCGATCGCGCGTACAGACAGCGGCTGCCCCTGTGGCGGCTCAGCCAGGCCGGCGCGCCGCAATCGGTTATGCACCTGGACGCGCGTCGCCCGGGGCGTGCTGCCGCCCAGCCGAGACCGGGGCGCCTCATCGTTATGCCCGGATGCGCATCGCCCCGGGTGGCACGGTTGCAATTGAGTGGCCGGCCCTGTGCCGGCCTGGCCGCGCGCCGAGGCATCAGGGCGGTAGGCTAGCTCCGTACGCGCCGGCCAGCCGCTCAATCTCAGCTGCCAGCTTGAAGTCGCGCGCTGAGATGCCGCCCACATCGTGCGTAGTGAGGTCGACGACGACGCGATTGTAGACGTTGAACCACTCGGGGTGATGATTCAGCCGCTCGGCGATCAGCGCCACGGAAGCCATGAAGCCGAACGCGGTGACGAAATCGGCGAAGCGTAACTCGCGATGCAATTTACCCTCGCGCAGGCTCCACCCCGGCAGCGATTGCAGCTGTGCGGCCACGGCGTTTTCGGACAGTCGTTCCACCATTGTCGGAACGCCTACCAGCCTGAGAGGCGACGCGCGACAGAGCCGCGGCGCCCGAATCGGGTGGGATCTGCCTCTGCAGGTTTGCGGTGCAAACATCCTCGTGCAGTCTCGCGACTGCGACCGCAGTCCGCAGTTTGCGCCGCGGCGATATCCGCTGCCCTGCAGACGGTACTGGCGTGACTCGTTCGAGTCGGCACGCGCGTTGCTCAAGCACGCTCCCGTCACAGGGAGGATCGAACGATGATGATCGACATGACTCGTGAGCTGGCGCCTTTGCTGATGGGAATCAACGCGGCGCTGATCGTTTCCGGCCTCGGTGTGGTTGCAGCCAGCCTCGGCACGGGTTGGACGCGCAATCTGCGCCGGCCGCAGCTGACGCTGCACCGCCCCGCGCTGGCTGGCGCGCGCTGAGTCACCGGTGATCGACGTTTCGCAACCCGCAGCGGACGACGCCGGTCCACGTCCGGCGCCGGGCTGTCAGTGCGTACAGCGACCCTCGCAGCGGCTAATTCCGCTGCGGCGCGTTCCAGCGCCGGACGAGGACGCATACGACGACGGCCCGGACGCCGCATGACCCCCTCCCCCCCAAGGGAGTAACACCCCTCCTCACTTCGCGAGCTCGCGGATCGCAAGGTCCGCGAGCTCGTCCATCCCCATCGCCAGACACAACGCGCGCCCGCGGGCGGCCTCGGCGTGCATGCCGGCGACATCGCCGAAGGCGCCACGGAGATGCGCCGTGGCGAAGTGCCAGCGCGGACGAAACGCTTCCGCGCCCGACAGCGCAAGCAACCGCGCGGCGCGTGACAACGCCGCTTCGGCCGCCGCGGCGTCGCCGGCGACCACTTCCGCCGGGGCGAGCGACAGCTGCGCCGACAGCTCGGCCGTCCACGACTGTGCCGATTGCGCGACCGCCACGGCGCGGCGGCCGATGCTGAGCGCCCGCGCCGTGTCGCCGGCATAGCGATAGGCGTTGGCCAACGGTGGCAAGCTGAACCATTCCAGCATGCCGATTTGCTGCGCGTCGCCGCTCGCCGCCGGCGCCAGCAACGCGATCGCTTCGCGCCACTCGCCGGCCAATGCCAACGTCGCACCGCGGTTGAAGTCCGACATGGCGGTGAGCACGGGGTTGGCGATCTGCACGGCGATCTCGCGCCCGGTGCGCGCGTACAGGAGGCCCTCTTGCGTGCGGCCGCTGACGTTGCAGAACACTGCCGCGAGTTGGCGCCCCATGCAGCGCCCCTCGAGAGTGCCGCGCTCGTCGGCCAACGCCAGCGCACGTTGCAGGTCGATCGCGCCTTCGCGCACGCGGCCGGCGAAGCCGAGACAGACGGCGCGCATGGCGAGCACGAACGCCTCACCGGTCAGGCCGACGGGAATGGATTCGAAGACGGCGTCGGCCGGCAGCAGCCGCATACCTTCGTCGAAGCCGGCCAGCGCTTCGCGCACGCGGCCAGCCCAGAAGTCGGTCTGCGCTGTGTCGAGGATGAGGCTCAGGCGCACCTTGGGATCCTCGACGCCCTGCGCGACCTCGCCCGCCTCGCGCAGGTAACGATTGGCGTCGGCGATGCGACCGCGCATCATGAGAAAGTCGGCGTACGTCGACAGCAAGGCGGCCAACAACGGCGGCTGATCCAGGCGCTCGACGAGTGCGCGGGCGCGATCGAAGACGCCCGCTCCCTCTGTCTCTGAGAGCGCCGCCGAGACGCCGAGGCGCAGCAAATCGTCGGCGGTGCGCACCGCCAGTATGGCGGCGTCCCCCTCGTCTGGCAGCGTCGCCAGCAGCGCATCGACGCGCCGCAGGCGCGCCATCGCGTCGGTGATCGCCGACCCGGCCAATGCGCGCGCGGTGTGATGGTGCCAGCGCGCCGCTTCGAGCGTCGATCCGGCTTGCTCCCAGTGGTCCGCCACGCGCGCCGCCTGCTCGGCGGAGTAGCCGCGCGCCGCCACGGCTGCTGCCGCGTCAGCCGCGAGCAGGGTGGCGACCACGCCGTGCAGCGCCGCGCGGCGCGCCTGCAATTGCGCGCCGTACGCCACCTCCTGCGTGAGCGGATGCGTGAAGGCATAGAGCGAAACCGGCTGCGGCGTATCGAGAGCGATCAGCTCGGCGCCGCAGAGGCGCTGCAAGTGAACATCGAGATCCGTCTCGGACAATCCCGCCACCCGCGCCAGCAGCGGCGCCGCGAACGATGAGCCGATCACCGCCGCAGCCTGCAGCACGTCTTTATCGACCGGCGCGAGGCGGTCGATGCGCGCCGACAGCACCGCCTGCACGGTTGACGGAACGGCGATGTCCTCGAGCGTCCCAGTCAGGCGGTACGCGCCGCGATTGCCCGCGAGCGTTCCCGACTGGACCAGCGAGCGCACCAGCTCCTCCAGGAAGAACGGGTTGCCCGCGGCTCGCGCGACCAACCTGCCGCGCACAGCCGCGAGCGAGGCATCGACACCGAGTAACGCGTCGAGCAACGTGTCGGCGTCGATGGCCGGCAGCGGCGGTAGCGCCAGCTCGCGCGCCCCGGCAGCGCGCAGCCACGCGGCGTCATACTCGGGGCGGAAGTCGACCAGCAGCAGCACCCGCTCACCGATGAGCGCCGCACTCAGCTCGCGCAGGAAGGCGTTGCTGGCGTCGTCGAACCAATGCAAATCTTCGAGTAGCACGACGGCCGGGCTGGATGCGGCGCGCGCCCGCAGCTGGGCGACGATGGCGTCGCACAGCGCGGCGCGCTGCGCCGCGGCGTCGGCTGCCACCGCAGCGCCGCGGCGCAGATCGGGGACGCCGAGGAAATCGAACAGTAGCGGCAAGCGCGGCTTGAAGGCATCGTCGAGCAGCAACAGCGCGCCGGCGACCTTCTGCCGTACGAGATCCGGCGCGTCGCGCTCATCGACGCCGGCGAGCGCGCGCAACAGGCCGCGCATCGGTAGGTACGGTACCGCCGCCCCGTGCGGCAATGCCGCATACTCGACCACGGCGTTGCCACGCGCCCGGCAGCGCGCTGAGAACTCGAAGCACAAGCGACTCTTGCCCGTCCCGGCATCGGCCACGACGGCGATCGGCGCGGCGCGGCCGGCGGCGGCATCGACCAGCCCGGCGTCCAGTTGCGCGACCTCGGCGGCGCGGCCGACGAACTGCGACAACCCGCGCGCGCGCGATTGATCGAGGCGAGTCCGCAGGCGTCCGAGGCCGGCGAGGGCAAAGACGCGCAGCGGCTGGCGCACGCCCTTGACACTGAAGAGGCCGAGGTCTTCGAGGTCGAAATAGCCTTCGACCAACGCCGCCGTGTGCTGTGTGAGATACACGCGGCCGGGCTCGCAGAGTTGCTCCATGCGCGACGCCAAGCCGACCGTGTGCCCCTGCGCCGTGTAGTCCATTCGCAAATCGTCGCCGATCGAGCCGATGACGACCTCGCCGGAATTGATCCCCATACGCACCGAGAACTGCAGCCCGCGTTCGCGCCGCAGCGCCTGCGCATAGGCGCGCAGCGTGCCGGCCAGATGCAGCGCCGCATGACAAGCGCGCTGCGCGTGATCCTCATGCGCCAGCGGCGCACCGAAGAGCGCCATGATCCCGTCGCCGGTGTACTGGTTCACCGTACCTTCGAAGCGGTGCACGCCGTCGCTCAGAATGGCGAAGAAGCGGTTCATCAACCCATGCCACGCTTCGGCGTCGACCTGCTCGGCCAGGGTCATCGAGCCTTGCACGTCGGCGAACAGCACCGTCACCGCCTTGCGCTCACCGACCAGCGCCGCGTGCGACGTCAGGATGCGTTCAACCAGATGCCGCGGCGTGTACGATTGCGGCGTCACCTCGGGCGCCGGCTCGGCGCCCAGGGCGCGCCCGCACTGATCGCAAAACCTCGCCGCCGCGCGCGCCTCTGCGCCGCAACCCGCGCACCGCATGGAAGCTCACTACCACAGGCCCGCTGCGGCGCAGACCCGCCGACCCGCCACACGGCGATGGCTCCCGCAATTTGAGCCCCGCTAGCTGCTCGCCTTCCGCTTTCGCCCTCAGCTGGCCCGCCACGTCACCCAGCGTCCGTGCGGATCGGCGGTGGCCAGCAGTTGATCCTCGCCGCCGGGCCACAAGCGCAGGCGCACTTCGGGGGAACGCGCGCCGAGCAGGTCGAAGCGCAGCCAGGCGAGCGGCGCTGCCCGCGTGGCACGCGCACCGGCGGCCTCGATCGTGTCCGTGACGCGCGCGCGCTCCTCGTTGCTGAGGTACCACCACATGATCGACTGAAAGACGACCGTCGCCGCGCCGGCGAGCGGCGTCGCCAGCTGTTCGGCCAACCAATCGCCGGCAGCGCGCCGCACCAGATGCGGCGGTTCGCGCCGCGCCGCGGCGATGGCGGCGCGCAGTTGCTCGAGCCGCGCGACCTGATCCGCCCAGACGAATGATTCCAGCGTGCGCGCGTGCTGCGGATCGGCGACGGCGATCGGCGAGAGGTCGCAGCCGGCGCGCTCAACGACGTGCGCCGACCCGCCGAGCACCGACGCATCGCCATGCCAGCCAACGCGGATCGTCACCGGCGATTGCGGGTCGCCCCAGAAGTAGGCGGGCGCCGCGTCATCGTCCGGCACAGCATCCTCGGCCGACGGCGGCAACGCGTAGCGATAGCGATCCCAGAGCTGATTGAGCCCGGCGCTGCTGCCGATCTCGCGCAAACGCAGCGGCAAGCCGGTGCGCTGCGCAGCGGTGAGGAATCCGCTCAGCAGCGCCGCGCTGCGCCGCACTTCATTGGTCTGCACCTGTCGGTCGAGCGCCGGGCGCAGCACGGCGTAGTGCGAGGCGACGACGTCGCGCACCACCGCCCACGTCGCCGCACCGCGCGGCGTCCCGCCGGTGGATGGAAAATGCGCCGCCAATTCCGGCACCGCGCCGTCGAGCGCTAGTCGATGCACACCACCCATGACGCGCAACGGCAATGCGTCGGGCATCGGCCGGCCCTGCCAGCCGTCGAGCAGCACGGCGAACGGGCCGCCCCGCTCGATATCGTCGGCGCCGCGCGACAACAGGTCGCCATACAGCGGCGAGCCGAACTCCGGGCAAAACTGCGCTTGCAAACGAAACGCTTCGACAACGCCGTCGGCCAGCATGAGACGGGGCTACTACCATCCGGCGCGAAATCGAAGGGCCGTCGACGGGCGTGGGGACGCAGTCGCGGCGATCAGCGGCGGCGGCGATTGCGCGGGAATCTGCATTCCTCGCTGGAGGGTTCCCTTGCCGATGACGTGCCGCCACGCGTGTCGCTGCGCGCTTTTGTCTTGCCCCGTTTCTCTTTACTGTCGCGCACATGTCGACCCCGTCGCTCGAAGAGCTCACCCGTTTCGGCATCACGCCGGCCGACGAGGCTCCGCATCCGTACAGCCCCGACTATGAATGGTGGAACGAGTCGGTGTTCTACGATTGGTACGACGCCGACGGCGCCAACGCCGGGCACTGCCGCATCGGCTGGCATCCGAACCAGCAGCGATTGTGGATGTGGCTCTTCTTGTGGAACGGCGCCGAGTGGGTCGCAATCGAAGAGCCGCGGCTGCCGTTTGCTTCGCTCCAGCTGCCGCAGATCGCCTACGACGACGGGTGGGGTCTGGCGTTCTCCTACGCCGTGCACGCGCCGCTGCGCTCCGGACGCTTCGAAGCGCGCGGCTTCGGCCGCGTATTGTGCGGTCCGCGCGCCGGCATGATCCTACCGGTCGAGGTAGGCCTCGATGTCGAGACGATCGGCGCCGCGCACTCGCTCGGCCAGCAGCATCTCGAAGGGCATAGCGCCGCAGGGTACTCGGTCAGCCGCTTCGAACAGCCGATCGCGGTGCGCGGCTCGTACGGTATCGGCGGCGAGACACGCGCCATCGTCGCGCGCGGCGAGCGCGACCATTCCTGGGGCCCGCGCTGGTGGAACATCGAGTGGAACTTCCTGGTCAGCAACGCCGACGCATACCGCCTGCAAGCGACGCGCGTGCGCGTCGGCGGCGACTCGGAGATCGCCACCGGCTATCTGCATCGCGACGGCGTGACGCACGCCGCCTCGGCAGTCGAGTTCGATCTCACGTTCGACGACGCCAACGTGACGCGTCCGGTATCCGGCCGCTTCGCGGTCACCGGCGAGAGCGGCGCGCGCCTCGCCGGCCGCCTCGAGCCGATCACCGCCACCGAGATCGACATCACGCACACCTTCGTCCCGCCGCGCCGCTCGGTGTACCGGCGCGCCCTGGTGCGCGTGATCCCAGACGACGGTCCGCCGGCGGTGGGGTGGCTGGAGTCGAACCGTTTCGTCGACGGCTGAGCTCCGAAGCGACGCCGGAACCGCCGCCCCCCCAGATAGATTCCCTCAGCGGCTCAGCACGACGATCGCGACGTCGGCGTTGCGATTCGGATCCTCTTCGGCGCCAACCCAGCGGCCGGTTTCGCTGTCGAGGTAGACGGCGCGGTGCTGGCGGATGTGCTTGGTGCGACAAAAGTCGGCGAAGTCGGCGATCGAGGGGAAGCGGCGATTCGGCGTGTTGTACCATTCGAAATGGTACGGCCCTTCCGACTTCGGCGAGCGCCCGTCCTCGGCGAGCATGCGACGCAAGCGGTGATAGGCGAAATTGGGAAAGCTGACGATGACGGCGCGGCCGACGCGCAGCGTTTCGTCGATGATGCGCTCGGTGTGCACGAGCGACTGCAGCGTCTGCGACAGCACGACGACGTCGAACTGCTGATCGCGAAACGGCGGTAGGCCGCGCTCGAGATCGCACTGCACGACGTCGAGGCCGCGCTCGACACAGGCGAGGATCGCGGCCTCATCGAGCTCCACGCCAACCAGGCGCGCGTGCCCGCGGGCGCGCAGTTGCAGCAGCAGCTCGCCCTGCCCACAGCCGACGTCGAGCACGCTCGCAGCCGCCGGCACGAGCTCGAGAATGCGCTCGTAGTCGAGTCGCTGCCCGGCGAAGATGCTGGTCGGCGAGGCCGGCGCCGTCGCACGGCCCGCGGCCGGGCTCGCCGCCGGGGCGGCCCGCAGCGCGGCGAGAAAGCCGCCGAGGAGGCCGCCGTAGACATCGAGCTTTTCATCCAGCAGGAACGCGTCGTGACCGCCGGACGCCACGACCGTGCATGACGACACCGGACGCTCGGCCGCGATCAACGCGTCGACCATCTGGCCGCTCTGCTCAGGCGGAAACAGCCAATCGCTGCTGAAGCTGACGACCAGCCAGCGCGCGCGGCTGAGCGCAAACGCATCGCGCAACGCCTCGGGCGTGGCGCCGAGGTCGAACAGATCCATCGCCATCGACAGCGTCACGTAACTATTGGCGTCGAAGCGCTCGACGAATTTGTGCCCTTGGTATGCGAGATACGAGCCGACGGAAAACTTCTGCTCGAAGGCGCTGGCGATCTCGTGCGGTGCGGCGCGCGCGCTATCGAACTTCGCCGTCATGGCCTCGCGCGACAGATAGGTCACGTGCGCCAACATGCGGGCCAATGCCAAGCCGACGGCGGGGCCGCCGCGCGCATCGTAGTACTGCCCGCCGCGATAGTCGGGGTCGCGCAGGATCGCATTGCGGCCGACGACATCGAAGGCGATCGCCTGGCTGGTGAGGCGCGGCGAGCTCGCCAGGACCGCGCAGCCGCGCACCTGCTGGGGATGGGCAATTGCCCACGTCATCGCTTGATGGCCGCCGAGCGAGCCGCCGACCACGGCGCGCAACGCGTCGATACCGAGGTGGTCGATCAAACGCCGCTGCACCGCCACCATGTCGGCGACGGTGACGGCCGGAAAGTCTGCGCCGTAGGGCCGTCCGCGCGCCGGGTTCAGATGATTCGGCCCAGTCGTACCGCGACAGCCGCCCAGAACGTTGGGGCAGATGACGAAGTAGCGCTCGGTGTCGATGGCGCGCCCCGGCCCGACGACGCGCTCCCACCAGCCGGGCGCATCCGCCGCATCATGCGGCGCGACATGCGAATCGCCGCTGACCGCGTGACAAACGAGCACGGCGTTGTCGCGCTCCGCGTTCAGCGCACCGTAGGTTTCGTAGGCCACCGTCACCGACGGCAGCACGCCGCCGAGCGCCAGGGATAGCGGCTCGTCGAAGGTCACGTTCTGCACGTGGCGCAGCGGCTCCGCGCCACGGCGGCTGTCGCTGGATTCGAACTGATCGGACATGGGGCTCAGGCCTGGCTCGACCATTCGTTGTCTGGCAACGCCAGCCGCCCAGCGTCGATGGCATGGCGGCAGGCGCGCGCCATCCGCCCCGCGTCAGCCACCCGCGTTACGACGCGCATCCGGCGCAGTCCGATCGCTCGGGCTGATGACCTGCAGAAGCGAGAAGGGGTTGATCGCAACATTTCTTTCTTCGACTCGGCTGCGGTTCTGCCGCGCCGTGGTAGCGTCAGCGCGTCTCCCGTTGCCAACTACTCACCGATACCGCCGGCGCGGATTGGGTCTGCGAGGGTCACTATGCAAATTCGAGTCGGCTACGAACTGATCTACGATTTTTCGCAGCCCACGCCCGTCATCCTCACGCTGAACATCCACTACAGTCGGGCCGCCGATATCGTGCAGGCCGACCACATGACGAGCTCGCCGGCAATTCCGCTTGTCGCGTATCGAGACTCCTTCGGCAACTATTGCCAGCGTGCGGTCGCGCCCAGAGGCCGGATCCGCTTCGCGGCGGAGGGTGTGGTGAACGATTCCGGCACGCCCGACGCGATTTGCCCGATGGCCGAGCAGCACCAGATTCAAACGCTGCCCGAGGAGACGTTGCTGTTCTTGCTCGGCAGTCGCTATTGCGAGACCGATCTCCTGTCCGAGACCGCCTGGAAACTGTTCTCCGCCGGTCCGACCGGCTGGGCTCGCGTGCAAGCGATCTGCGACTACGTCCATCGTCACATCACCTTCAGCTACGCCGACGCGCGACCAACCAAGACGGCGTGGGAGGTCTTCAACGAGCGCAAGGGGGTGTGCCGCGATTACGCCCATCTGGCGATTGCGTTCTGCCGCTGCCTGAACATCCCGGCCCGCTATTGCACCGGGTATTTGGGCGACATCGGCATCCCGCCGCCGTATGGCCCGATGGATTTCGCCGCCTGGTTCGAAGTCTATCTCGGCGGCGCGTGGCATACGTTCGACGCGCGCAACAACGTCCCGCGCATCGGCCGCGTGCTGATCGCGCGCGGGCGCGACGCGACCGATGTCGCCATCGCCACGACGTTCGGTCCCAACAAGCTCGAAAGCTTTCGCGTCTTCACCGACGAAGTGACGACAGCAAGGAGCGCCTGATCGCTCCTGCCCGGTCGTGCTGAACGGTTCGCTTGTTTCTTGCTCGCACTGAGCTCCTGCGTAGCGTTGCAACTCCGTGTTGCTCGAATCAACCGGGCCATGGCTCCTCTGCGAGTCGCGGCGCGGCTTCGCGCAGTAGCTGTGCGAACCGCTCTGCCCACACTTGCTGGCCTGCGTGGTCGAAGATGAGGTCCTGGCGAATCTCCAGCTCGACATGCGGCAGGCCGCGGCGCTCGCCGTAGTGCACGATGCCGTAGTCGGTCTCATCGCTCACCGCGTACGGCTGGTTGTCGCCGACGACAAGGGCTGGGTCGCGGCGCAGCGAGGCGAGCAGCAGGCGCGCCAGGCGAGGGTCGCGGTGGTACAGCACGCCCACGTGCCAGCGCCGCGCCGCACCGGTGAATGTCGGCGTAAAGCTGTGCAGGGCGATCAGGATCGTCGGCTGGCCCAGGCCGCGGCGGCGATCGAGCTCGCCGACGATGCGCTGATGATACGGATGAAAAATGCTGCGGGCTCGCAGCTCGGCTTCGGCAGCCGAAACGCGCTCATTGCCGGGGATGACGATGTCTTCGCTGCGCCGAGCAATCGAGTCCGGCGCATCGAGCGGCCGATTGCAGTCGATCACCAGGCGCGAATACGGCTGCGTGATCAGCCAGGCGTCGAGCCGCGACGCGAGCCGAGTCGCGACGCCGGCGGCTCCGATGTCCCAGGCGATATGGCGCTCGAGATCGACATCCTCGAGGCCCAGGCTGCCCAACGCGCGCGGCACGGCGCTGCCGGCATGATCGCAGGTGATCACATAGGGCGACGCCGCGCTGCCCTCGGCGACGCGATACGGCGGCGGCTCGTCCGCGTGTAGCAGCGACGCCAGCTGGAGGTCGGCGGTCGGCGAACGCACCGCCGGCAATTCTCCCTGGTCAGGCCGCTGCGGCGTCATCGAGCCGGTAGAGGGCAGGCGCGCCGCACCTGAAGCGGCGTTACCACGTCGGCTCCGGCAGTTGCTTGAAGACGGTGCGAACGCCTTCGCTCCATTCCTTGCTGAGCGCCGCGAAGTACGGATCGCCCGGCGCCAGGCGGCGGCGCATGCGCACCTGCAGACTGTCGCGCTCGTAGCACAGCAAATCGATCGGCATGCCGACGGAGAGGTTGCTGCGCATGGTGGAATCGAACGAGACGAGCACGCATTTGGCCGCGTCCGGCAGCGTCGTGGAGGGGGTGATGACGCGATCGATGATCGGCTTGCCGTACTTCGTCTCGCCGGTCTGCAAAAACGGCGTGTCGCGTTCCGCTTCGATGAAATTGGTCTCGGCGTAGGTGCGGAACAGTCGCGGCGCCTCACCCTGGATCTGGCCGCCGAAGATGAACGACGCGTTGAACGCGAGGTCCTCCTTCGAACGCGTGCCGTCGCGCCGCTCGACATCGCGGGTCGCGTCCGACACCAGCACCGCGACATCGAACATGGTGCGCGCCGTCCACAGATTCGGCGTGCCGTCCGTGGCTTCGCAGCGCTGCTTGAGCACGCTGACGATCGCCTGCGTGGCGGCCAGGCCGCCCGAGCTGAGCATGACGATGACGCGATCGCCGGGACGCTCGAACACCGTCATCTTGCAGAACGTCGCAAAGTTATCGACGCCGGCATTGGTGCGCGAGTCGGACGCGAAGATGATCCCGTCGTTCAGCAGAACGCCGACGCAATACGTCATGCCGTGCAGCGCCTCATCGCAACAGCACGACCGGTGCAGGATCCGACTCGCCGCGTCGAGCGCACGGTCGGCATTGGGCGCCCGCTCATGCCGCCCGCTGCTGCGACGCCGCGATCGCCTGCTCCAAATCGGCGATGATGTCGGCGACGTCTTCAATGCCGATCGACAGGCGGACGTACTCCGGCGTGACGCCGGCCTGGCGCTGCTCGTCGTCGGTGAGTTGCGAGTGGGTCGTCGATGCCGGGTGAATGATGAGCGTTTTGGCGTCGCCGATGTTGGCCAGGTGGCTGGCCAACTGGACGGCATTGATCAGCTTCACGCCGGCGGCGCGCCCGCCCTTAATGCCGAAGCCGACGATCGCGCCGGCGCCGAGCGGCAGGTAGCGCCGCGCCGTGGCGTGATCCGGATGGCTCGGCAGACTCGGATAGTTCACCCACTCGACCGCCGGATGGCGTTCAAGCCAGGTCGCCACCTCGAGCGCATTGGCGCAGTGACGCTGCATGCGCAGATGCAGCGTCTCGAGCCCGAGCAGAAAGAGAAAGGCGGCAAACGGGCTCATGCAGGCCCCGGTATCGCGCAACCAGTGAGTGCGCATGTGCAGGATGTAGGCGATGTTGCCGATCGGCCGCAGCGCCTCTTCGAACACCATGCCATGATAGCTCGGATCGGGGGCGCAGAATTCCGGCCAGCGCTGCGCATCTTTCGCCCACGGGAAGGTGCCAGCGTCGACGATGGCACCGCCGATGTGCACGCCGTGGCCGCCGATGAACTTGGTCGTCGAATAGATCACGACGTCGACGCCGTGCTCGATCGGCCGCAGCAGCAGCGGCGTCATCACCGTGTTGTCGCACAGCACCGGGAGTCCGAGCGCGTGCGCCGCATCCGCCAAGGCGCGGAAGTCGGGCACGTCGTTCTTCGGATTGCCGAGGCTCTCGAAATAGACGCAGCGCGTGTTGGCGTCGGCCAGCTTGGCGAGCTCCGCGGGATGATGCGGATCGAAGAAGCGCACCTCGATGCCGAGCTTGGCGAGCGTCTGCGAGAACAGCGTCCACGTGCCGCCGTACAGCGACTTGGCCGAAAGAAAGTTCTGGCCGCTGTGCACGATGGTCAGCAGCGCGGCGGTGATCGCCGCTTGCCCCGACGCGAAGGCCAGCCCGGCGGCCCCGCCGTCGAGCGCCGCGAGCCGCTTCTCCAGTACGTCGACCGTCGGGTTCATCAGCCGCGAGTAGATGTTGCCGAACTCCTGCAGCGCGAAGAGATTGGCGGCGTGGTCGGTGTCGTTGAACAGGTACGAAGTGGTGGCGTAGATCGGCACGGCGCGCGCGTTGGTGGTCGGGTCCTTCACCTGGCCGGCGTGCAGGGCCAGCGTGCCGAGGCCGGGGGCGTGTGGGGCGGTGCTCATGCGCGGGTTCTCCTCTTCGTCGTTGCCAAGTGCGTCGCGCGTCGATAGCACGCGCGACACCGCAGACGGGAACGCGACGTGTCGACGCCGGTCTCGGCAGTTGCCGGCTTACCCCGAATGCTGTCGGCGCTCAGCATCAATGCGATCAGCCGGAGTGCGGATCCGTGTATCCGTTGGGTTTCCGGAGCTGAAGGCTGATCGTTGACGGCTGAGAGCGGTTTGTTGCCGGAGTTGCCCAAGGCGCGGCGCGCCGGTAGCAACGAAGCATGGGCGGCGCGGCACGGGTGTGGGCGGTGCTCGCCGGAGTGGCATTGGTGACGTTCGCCGCCGTGGCGCACGGCGACGCGCCGGCGTGGCGCGAGGACTTCCACGTCACACCGCCGGGTTGGGAACTACGCACCAAACCCAACACCAAGGTCACGCAATTCCGGGTCGATCCGGCCGGGGCAGCGGGCAACGGCGTGTTGATCATGGAAGCCGAGGACGCCAGCGCCACGTTCGCCGTGCAGTTGAAGGGCGTCGACCTGAAACGCACGCCGACGCTGCGTTGGCGCTGGCGCGTGCTGGCGCTGCCGACCGACGCCGACGGGCGCGTCAGCGAACGCGACGACCAAGCAATCGGCATCTACGTCAGCCACGGCGGGATTCTCGGGCAGCGCTCGGTCGCCTACCGCTGGGAAACCAAGACGCCGGTCGGCAGCGAGGGCACCGCCACCTATGCGGCCGGTGTCGTCAAGGTGCACTGGCTGGCGCTGCGCAACGAGCAGGATGGCCTCGACACCTGGTACACCGAGGAGCGCAACGTCGCCGCCGACTTCCAGCGCGCCTTCGGCTTCATCCCCGACGACCCCATCATCGCGGTAACCTGCAACAGTCAGTACACCAGCTCGCGCGCCGTCGCCGAGCTCGATTGGATCGAGCTGACCGGCGAGACCGAATTGCGCCGCGCACCCGGCACGCCGGTCGACACGGCGGCGCCCGAGACGCCTGAGGAAACGCCATAGAGTCGCCTCCGCCAGGCGGCGCCCAATGCATGGTAAGCCGTCAACCCATCAGCATTGCGCGCTTTCGGAAGCTGAGGCCTGCTCGGGCTTTGCCCGACAAACCGCTTTCAGCCGTCAGCGATCAGCCTGCGGCCCCGCAAACCCAGAGGATGCAGGGATGCGCACGCTGGCGATCGCTCCATGCTGATCGCTGACAGCTTTCGTGGGCAAGGCCGCCGATCGCCAGAGAGTTCGACCGCGCCGTATCTCTCGCCGGGCGCGGCCGTTGCCACGAGCGTATTTGCGCTTGCTTCTCCGCGGCCCAGGATCTACCACTCGATCCGGATACACGGATTGATGACTGCCGCTCCCCCGATGCTCGGCTGGATGACGTCGCTGGCCGACGCGACGCGCGCCCGCGCGTTGCGCGTGGTGGAGCGCCACGAGCTGGCGGTCGCCGAGCTGTGTACGGTGCTGCAGTTGCCGCAGTCGACCGTCAGCCGTCATCTCAAGGTGCTGGTCGACGACGGCTGGTTGGCGGCGCGCACCGAAGGCACCAGCCGCTTTTACCGATTGGCCCTCGACCGGCTCGACCCGGCGGCGCGCCGCCTCTGGGCGCTGCTGCGCGAGCAGACCGCACAAGGCCGCGTCGCCGAGCAGGATGACGCGCGTCTGGCCAGTGTGCTGGCGGGCCGGCAGACGCGTTCGCAGGCGTTCTTCAGCAGCGCGGCCGGCCAATGGGATCGGTTGCGGCGAGACATGTTCGGCGAGGGGTTCGACCTCGTCGGCCTGGCCGGCTTGTTGGACGACAGCTGGACCGTCGGCGACCTCGGCTGCGGCACCGGGCAGATCACCGCGACGCTGGCGCCGTTCGTCCGCGAGGTCATTGCCGTCGAGGCGTCGCGCGCCATGCTGGCAGCGGCGCGGCGCCGCATCGGCGCGCTGCCCAACGTCGAGCTGCGCCGCGGCGAGCTCGAGTCGCTGCCGATCGACGATCGCGTGCTCGACGCCGCCGTGCTCTGTCTGGTGCTGCATCACGTCGCCGAACCGCTCGCGGTGCTGCGCGAAGTCGCGCGGGCGCTGCATCCCGGCGGTCGCCTGCTGCTCATCGACATGAGCCCGCACGACCGCGTCGAGTATCGCCAGCAGATGGGTCACGTGTGGCTCGGCTTCGAGCCGGCGCAGATCCATGCCTGGCTCACCACCGCCGGGTTCGAAACGCCGCGCGTGCAAACGCTGGCGGCGCAGACGACCGCGAAAGGCCCGGCACTGTTCGCCGCCACGGCGCGGCGCGCCGGCAGCGCCGCGCCGAGCAGCAGCGCGCCCGCATCACGCGTCCGCACCGCGCGGCGCGATCGTTCCCGTTCCAAGTGCTGACAGCTGATGGCTGAACGCTGAGCACCGATAGCTGTCGACTCGACCACACACCACCACACGGAGGCATGTCATGAGCAGTGCAGCGAAGAAGCAGAGCGAGGCAGCCGCGCGGCTGCCGTTCAAAGTGAAGGACCTGGCATTGGCGGAATTGGGGCGCAAGGAGATTCGCCTCGCCGAGCAGGAGATGCCGGGCCTGATGGCGCTGCGCGCCCGCCACGGCGACAGCAAACCGCTGAAGGGCGCGCGCATCGCCGGCTCGCTGCACATGACGGTGCAGACGGCCGTGCTGATCGAGACCTTGGTCGATCTCGGCGCCGACGTGCGCTGGGCGTCGTGCAACATCTTCAGCACGCAGGACAGCGCCGCCGCAGCGGTTGCGGTGGGGCGCGACGGCACGGTCGCCAGCCCGAAGGGCGTCGCGGTGTTCGCCTGGAAGGGCGAGACGCTCGAGGAGTACTGGTGGTGCACCAACGAGATCCTCGCCTGGCCGGACGGCGCAGGGCCGGATCTGATCGTCGACGACGGCGGCGACGCGACGCTGCTGGTGCACAAGGGTCTCGAGTTCGAGAAGGCCGGCAAGGTGCCGGCGTTCGACGCCGACAAGGAGCCCGAGGAGTGGGGCGAGATCCTGTCGGTCCTGCGCCGCCTGCAAGAAGAAGAGCCCGGCCGCTGGGCGCGCTTGTCGAAATCGGTGCGCGGCGTCAGCGAGGAGACCACCACCGGCGTGCATCGCCTCTACCAGATGGCGAAAGCGGGCACGCTGCTGTTCCCCGGCATCAACGTCAACGACTCGGTAACCAAGAGTAAGTTCGACAATATCTACGGCTGCCGCCACTCGCTGGTCGACGGCCTCAACCGCGCCACCGACGTCATGCTCGGCGGCAAGGTGGCGCTGGTATGCGGCTTCGGCGAAGTCGGCAAAGGCTGCGCCGAGTCGCTGCGCGGCCAAGGCTGCCGCGTCATCGTCACCGAAATCGATCCGATCTGCGCGCTGCAAGCCGCCATGCAGGGCTACGAGGTGAAGACCCTCGACGATGTCGTCGCCACCGCCGACATCTTCGTCACCTGCACCGGCAACTACGGCATCATCACCGCCGACCACATGGCGCGCATGAAGGACAAGGCGATCGTCGGCAACATCGGCCACTTCGACAACGAGATCGACATGGCCGGCCTCGCCAAGCTGAAGGGCGTCGAGCGCATCAACATCAAGCCGCAGTACGACGAGTGGGTCTTCCCCGACGGCCACTCGGTGTTGATCCTCGCCGAAGGCCGCCTGCTCAACCTCGGCTGCGCCACCGGCCATCCGTCGTTCGTCATGAGCGCCTCATTCACCAACCAGGTGCTGGCGCAGCTCGAGCTGTGGCAGGGCGGATCGAAGTACGAGAAGCAGGTCTACATGCTGCCCAAGCAGCTCGACGAAGAGGTCGCCCGCCTGCACCTCGAGAAGCTCGGCGTGAAGCTGACCACGCTCACGGCCGAGCAAGCCGAGTACATCGGCGTCGCAGTCGAGGGACCGTACAAGCCGGACCACTACCGATACTGATTGAGGTCGTCATCCCGCGCGGTCGCGTCGCGCCGCGGCCGCGCGGGAGCATCCGTTGCCCGCTCAACCGGGCGCGGCGCCGACGTGGCAACTCGCACTGCGCGGCGACGCGGCGAGCACCGCAGCGGGGTCAGCGCAGGCGGCTGACGGCCAGCACGCGTTCGAGCGCCGCGAGCGTCGTCGCGCAGCGCGCCTCGACGTCAGGTCCGACGGCGAGCGTCCAGTCGCCGACGTGGCGTGTCGCTGCACCGCCCGCCGCCGTGCTGGAGATCTCGATTGGCAATGGATCGCCTTCGGCGGGCTGCAATACCAGGCTGATGCGCGCACGCGCCGTATCGAACTTCACCAGCTGGCAGCCGTCGGCTTCGTGGAGATCGGCGAGACGCGCATACAACGCCTGCGCCGCCTCGGCAGTGATCGGCGCGCCATCGCTGACCATCGGCGCCGCGCGTGAGCCACTCGCAGCGGCGGCGACGCGAAACAGCGCTACGTCCACCTCGGAACGGTCATACGGCAAATCGCTGAAGCTCGGCACGGCCGGCAACAAGCGTTGCGCCAGCGGCGTCAGCGCAACGTCGTGTTCGACCGCATCGCACAGCGGCCGCCCTTCGATGCTGTTGCATAACGAGGAATGCACGTAGAGCAGGCAGCCGCTCGACGAATCGAAGTCGGCGGCACTCTGCACCGCCCGCGTCGGGCCCAGCCGTGACTCGCCACTGGTCGGCAGCAGAAAGCCCGGGATCTCCCACGTACGTCTGTCCGCCAAGGTCACCGCCGCGAGTGTGCAGTCGGACGGCGCATCGCGCAGCGCCTGCTTCAAAAAGGCGTATTCGAGCTGCTCGGTGGTGATCGGCCCGACGCGCGGCAGTGTCACCGCCACCGCGACTGCCGCCGCCGCCGCGGCGCTCAGCGCCGTCGCCGCCCAGCTGCGCGGGCGCGGCAGCAGAGGCGCGACACCGAGCAGCAGGCTCGGCCAGAACAGCCGCTGGTAATAGAGCGTCCACTGCGGGTGCGTGTTGAAGCTGTCCTGTGTCGCCAGCAGCAGCAGCAACGCGGCAACGCCGATCAGTGGCAGCCAGGCCGGCCGCGCCCAGCGGCTCGCCAGGGACGCCAGCGCCGCGGCGGCGATCAGTCCCGCCCAGACCTGTGGCTGCGGCATGGTGATGGCCTGCTTCGCCAGGACGGACGCCGAGAGCACGCTCCACAGCTGCCGGCCGCTGGTCGCCAGCACCAGGACGGCAATGACGACGGCCGACAGCGCCGCGAGCCGTGCGCGCTGACGCCAGCCCGGCAGTGGACCGGCCAAGAGAACGACGAGCGGACACAACGTCAGCGGCAGGTAGCCCATCGGATGGAGTCTGGCTGCCGCGCAGGCGAAAAGGCCGGCCGCCAGCACGGCGGCGATGACGGCGTGCCGCGCACCGGCAACTGCCGCGCGCACGCCGACGCCGAGCGACAGCTGCACCGCCAGCGGCAGCGCGACCAGTGCGGAGAAATAGGACTCGCTCGCCGCCGAGCGAATCAAGATCGGATCGACTGCCAGCACTGCGGCGCCGGCCAACGCCCCGAGGCGTGCGACGCCGACCAGGCGCGCCACGCCATACCAGAGCGGCGGAGTGAGGCCCGACAGCAGCGCGTTAGCGGCGAACAACATGCGATCGGGCTCGGTGGCGCGACGCGCCAGCCAGCCGAACAGCTCGAAGTATCCCGAGCCGTAGAAGACCAGCGCCGCCGGATCGAGCGCGCCGCGAATCCACAGCGGCGCCTGCCCATTGTTGTGCACCGGTCCCCACAACCCCCAGTGCAGGCGGGCCAGCGTCGCGACCAGCATCAGGACCGCCATCGCCAGCCACTCCGCAGTCGCAGGCCGCGGCACGGCGCGCGCTGCCGGGCTGAGCAGCAGCAGCGCCGCGAGCAGCAGCCACGGACCATAGAGGACGCCGATCATGGCGCGTCGTCATAGGCCGGCCGGTTGCACGAGAAAAGGCCCTGTGGATGCATCGCCTACTGGCGTGGTCGATCTCGGGCAATGCCATGCGCCGAGCGACACGCGCAGGTCGTCTTGGTCGCGCCGCATCGAAGCGGCCGGCAATACCTGACCTATCTCCTCGCAGGCTTGTCAGCGGGTCTTTTTCGTCGCAGTAGACTCGACCCGTGCTGATTCGCCGCGCTGCCATCTCCGACGCCGCTGCGATTGCGACGATCTATGCGCCGTACGTGCGCGACACGCCGATCAGCTTCGAGATCGTACCGCCGGCGACCGACGAGATCGCGGCGCGCATCGAGAAAGTCAGTCGCGCGCACGCGTGGCTGGTGTGCGCCGATGGCGGCGACGTGCTCGGGTACGCCTACACCGGTGAGCACCGCGAGCGCGCCGCCTATCGCTGGGGCGTCGACTGCGCCGTGTACGTGCGGCGCGACGCGCGCCAGCGCGGCATCGGCCGCGCGCTGTACGCGGGATTGTTCCCGCTCGCGGCGGCGCAAGGCTACGCGGCGGCGTATGCCGGCATCACCTTGCCGAACGCCGCGAGCGTCGCCCTACACGAGCGCGTAGGCTTTGTCGCGGTTGGCGTCTACCAAGCCGTCGGCTTCAAGCTGGGCGCCTGGCATGACGTCGGCTGGTGGGCACTCGAGCTCGCGGCACGCGTCGCCGATCCGCCCGAGCCGCGGCCCGCGACGGATGTGCAATGGCAAGCAGCCCTCGCCGCCGCCAATGCACGATTCGGGCTGTAAGCGGCTGCGCAAGCGCATGCGCGCACCTCACTCTGGCACTCTGGGGTCATGCGCCAGGTGCGGCAGGCGGCGAAAGATCGCGCAGCCCCCCTTGCCCGTCGATTGCGGCGGTGCTCCTTCGACATTTGGGCAGCACCACACAACCGAAGGAGGCAACGCATGGCACATTCGCTGTACGATCAAGTGATTCCCGTTTATTCGCGCATGCTGACCAATCTCGATCAGATCCTGACCAAGGCCGAGGCCGACGCGGCGGCGCGCAAGATCGACCCCGAGGTCTTGCTGAATGCGCGCCTGGCGCCGGACATGTTCGCGTTCACCCGCCAGGTGCAGGTGATGACCGACCACGCGAAGTTCGCCGCCTGCCGGCTGACCGGCACCGAGCCGCCGAAGTGGCCCGACGAAGAGAAGAGCTTCGCCGAGCTGCACCAGCGCATCGCCAAGGCGCTGGCGTTGTTGAAGGAGTTCAAGCCGGCGCAGTTCGAAGGTGCCGAGAGCCGTACCATCGAGCTCAAGTTCCCTAACGGTGCCATGACCTTCACCGGCAGAGACTACTTTCACCTGTTCAGCCTGCCGAACTTCTACTTTCACTACACCGCCGCCTACACGATTCTGCGCCACAACGGCGTGCACATCGGCAAGATGGATTTTCTCGGCCCGCCGCGCAGCTGAGGGAGCACGTTGCCAGGTTGTTGGGTTGTTCGCTGTCAGCTCGGAAGGCGGCCCGAACAACCAACAACTTGACAAGCGACCGCCTGGAGCCCGGCCCGGCGCGCGGCGGAACTTCCGCTTGTCACGGTCCGACACCCGTCGTACGCCTGCCCGCATGGCTGACACACCCGATCTGGTCATTCGCGGCGGCACAGTCGCCGACGGCAGCGGCGCGCCGCCGGTCGAGACCGACGTCGTCATTCAAGACGGCCGCATCGCATCGCTCGGCAAGTATGACGGACCGGCGCGCGAGCTGATCGACGCGAAGGGCCTGCTGGTCACTCCGGGCTTCGTCGATGTGCACACGCACCTCGACGCACAGCTGACCTGGGATCCGCTCGGCGCGCCGTCGCACATGCACGGCGTGACCTCGGTCGTGGTCGGCAACTGCGGCGTCGGATTCGCGCCGTGCAAGCCGAAGGACCGCGAGTACCTGATGTTTCTCATGGAGGGTGTCGAGGACATTCCGGCGGCGGCGCTGCGCGAAGGCCTGCGCTGGAATTGGGAGACGTTCCCCGAATACCTCGATGCGTTGGCGGCGCTGCCACTCGGGCTCAACGTCGGCGCGCACATCAGTCACGCGCCGTTGCGCATCTGGGCGATGGGCGAGCGCGGCGCCACCGACACCGAGCCGAGCCAATTCGAGCTGGCCGCGATGCGCGAAGCGGTCGCCGAAGCGCTGCGCGCCGGCGCGCTCGGCTTCGCCACCGGCCGCACGACGATGCATCGGACGCCGGCGTGGGATCCGGTGCCGGGCACGTTCGCCAGCCGTTTCGAGCTCGAAACACTGGCCGGCGCGCTCTCCGAGGAAGGCGCCGGCGTCTTCGAGCTGGTGCCGTACGGCGGCGCCGGCGAAGACGCGGGCGGCGTCGCCAAGGAATTCGAGTGGATGGTGCCGGTAGCCCGTGACACGCGCCGGCCGATCAGCGTCGCGCTGATTCAGAATCTGGGCTACCCCGAGGCCTGGCGCGATGCGCTGGCACTTGCCGAGGCGGCGCACGCGCGCAGCGCCCGCATCGTCCCGCAGGTCGCGGTGCGCGGCGTCGGCGTGCTGCTCGGGTTCGAGATCGCGATCAATCCGCTCAGCCTCTATCCCGCCGCCGGCGATCTGCTCGGCCTCGACCGGGCGGCGGCGATGGCGCGCCTGCGCGATCCGGCGCTGCGCGCCCAGCTGGTGGAAAGCGCCAAGGACAACACCGGCGACATCCTCGGCGGCATGGCGACGATGGAAAACATCTTCCCGCTCACCGCCGACGGCGTGGGCAGCTACGTCACCACTCCCGAGCGCAATCTGCCGTCGCTGGCGCGCGCCAAAGGCGTGCCGCCGTTGCAACTGCTGCTCGATATCTTGGTCGAGCACGACGGGCGCTGCTTCTTCCTGGTGCCGCTCTTCAACCCGGACCTCGAGGCGGCGGGCGAGATGCTCAAGCACCCGCTGACGACCATCGGCCTCGGCGATTCCGGCGCGCACACGACGCAGACCGCCGACGCCAGCTACTCGACGTTCGCGCTCGCCTATTGGGTGCGCGAGCGCCGCCTCATGCCGGTCGAGCGCATGGTGCACAAGCTGACCGGCGAGCTGGCGAGCATGTGGGGCATCGCCGAGCGCGGCGTGCTGCGCCGCGGCGCTTTCGCCGACCTCAACGTCATCGACCTCGACCGCCTCGATCTGCGAATGCCCGAGGTACGCCACGATCTTCCCGCCGGTGCCGCCGCGCTCACGCAGCGCGCCACCGGCTATGTCGCGACGATCGTCAACGGCCAGGTTTTGATGCGCGACGGCGCGCACAGCGGGGCGTACCCGGGCGTCGTGCTGCGGGGGATGGCGGGCACCAAAGACTAGCGCCGAAGATCGACGCTCTTGCGGACGCTCGTCCTCTGTCTTTCGTTGTTGATCTTCCGACTTTTTTTGCAGTCCTCGTGCCATGAACCTCTGTAATCAGTGCGGCGCCTGCTGCCGGACGATCGCGCTCGATCAGCCGCCGGATGAGATTCAGGCGATGGCGGCATTGACCACCGTGCTCGGGATTCCATCCGATCACGGCTTCGCCGCCCGACACTGGCATCATCTGACGCGCGACGAAGCCATGGCACGCAACCCCTTTTATGCGTCGCGCCTGCCGCAGACCAAGCATTTCTACTGGTGCGACCAGCTCGCCGCCGACGGGCGCTGCAGCGCGCATGCGACGCGTCCGCTGGTCTGCCGCGGCTACCCTTGGTACGGCGAGGCGGTCAGCGATATGCCCCTCGCCGACCCGCTGTGCGGTTACGCGGCCGAACAGATCAGCGAGTTCATCATCCGCCGCGAAGATCTTTGACGCTTGCGCCAGCGGCGCGCGACCGCCTGCCGCCCTGCGGACCCGCCACGCGGGTCGCCCAGGCGGTTGCCGAAGAATGGCCGGCAACGGCGGCCGTCCTGCGGAAGAGCCGGGCTGCGCAAAGATTGCGTATTGCAACTGACGCGTCGCCTCATGTACGACCGCGCGGGGGACCCGCAGGCACGTGGCAGCGTCAGCGTGGAGGCAGCAACTCTGGCTGCTCGTCTGTGGTGTAGCGTGTTGGGCGCTGCCGGCTGCGGCATACGCACAGTCGCTGCACTGTTCGGATAATCCGGCCTACTGCATGCCGGGCGGCGGCAGCCCGACGACCGATTGCGCGTTCGAGTGGCTGCTGCCGGGCCTGTCGTCGAAGGTCCACAACGCGATGCCGAGCGGTGGCGTCGTGTGCTACGAGGGCGATCCGGCCTGCGACGCCGACCCGAACCTCGACGACGCGCGCTGCCTGGTGCCGATTGCCCTGTGCATCAACAATCTCGACGCGCGATTGCGTAGCTGCAGCGCCACCAATGTGGCGACATTTTCAATGCTGCTCCCGTCGGCGACGCACAAGCGCGATTTCGCCGACGTCGACAATCTCAGCACGCTGGAGACCGTCGCGAACCGCGACCTCGGCCTCAATGTGCTGCGCCGCGACGTGCTGTTCTTGGCCGGCGCCACCAACCTCACGCCGGATGCCTGTAGCGCGCCGGCGTTGATCGAAGTCCCGCTCCATCAGCACAGTAGCGGACCGCCGCAACGCAACCGCAAGACGTTTCGCGTCGAGGTGACCGACACCGCCGGCCGGCGCGATGTCGACAAAATGCAGATCGAGTGCCGTCCCAGCACCTGCGGCAACGGCACACGCGAGTCGTACGAAGAATGCGACGACGGCAACCGCGACAACGGCGACGGCTGCAATCAAGGTTGTCACATCGAGCGTCCCAGCCCGACACCGACGCCGACGCGCACTGGAACGCCGCTGCCACCGACCGTCACGGCGACGCGCACGATCACGCGCACGCCGACCACGACGCCGACGATCACTCCGATCCCGAGCGACACCGCCACGCGGACGGCGACCGACACACGCACGCGCACCGCCACATACACGCGCTCGCCGTCGGTCACCGCGACGCCGACGTTTACCGCCGTGCCGCAGCCGCCCACGGACACGCCGCCGCCGAGCTTCACGCCGACCATCACCGCAACGCCGGCGATCGCATTGGCGATGACTGCCTATCGTCCGCAGAGCGAATATTACGGCAACCCGTTCAACCAACTGGCGGTGCCGGCCGGCGAGAATCTGAGCCCCGGTGTCGGCATGCGCGTCAACGGCGACGACGACAACGACAACGGCATCGCCGACGCCAGTGACACGTCGGTAACGAACGAGAACGATCTCGTCGAGATCACGCTACAGGTCAATCCGTCGACGCCGCCGGCCGGCGTCGAATACGTGCTCTCGCGCAGCAATACCGAGATCGCGGTGTGGACCGACTCGACCAAGGCGCAGTTGGCGCTGCTGGATGCCAACGACGAGATCGTGCTGCACTTCAGCGGCCCCACGCGCAATGTCTGGGTCGAGCGGCGCGCCGCGGGCCAGACGATGCTGACGCTGGTCGCGCGGCCGATCGGCGGTGGGCCGACGCTGGCGAGCGCACCAATTCAGCTGTTCACCTTCACCGGTGAAGTCATTGCGCTCGGCGGCGAAGGCCAAACGCCGTCCGATCCGCCGGCGTCGGGCGACGGCACGTTCGTCATCGCCAAGCAGCTCTACACGCTGGGCTACGACGTCCACATGTACGACGAGGACCACGTCGACGGCAGCGGCGCGGGCTCCGTCTACGACGAAGTCGTCAGCGCCGTCAGAACGCGCGGGGTGACCAATCTCGCCATCTACGGCCACAGCCACGGCGGCGGCTCGACGCACGACCTGGCGAGCCGCCTGGCCGACAACCGCGCCAGCATCGGCAACTTCTCCATCGTTTACACCGCCTACATGGACGGCATTAAGAACTCGTCCGACATCAACATCCTGTCCGAGACGCGCCTGCCGCCGGGCACCGCCTACCACGTGAACTATTACCAGCGGAACGAGATCTACTTGCGCGGCGACTCGGTCTCGGGATCGGCCATCGACGTGAACGTGAACTCCACGCCATGGGGCGCCGACCTGCAACACGGCGGCGTCGACGACGCGCCCAACGTACGAGACAGCATCCTCTCGACCCTCGTCGCACACCTCTCGCCGTAACGACGCCGCGTCGCGCGGTTTGGCGGCGCGCCGATTCGAGCCGTGCCTACTTGCGCCGGTCGGCGATGATCAAGGTGCGCGTCGCACGTTTGGCTTGCGCGTAGGCCTTGGCGGCGCAGGCCGTGGCATGGAACCCGGCGGTGGCCAGGCGCCGCATAAAGGCGGAGTCCGGCGTCGCCGACCAGAAGGCAGCCCGGCCGCCGGGACGCAGCGCGCGCGCCAAGACGCGCAGGCCGGCGGTGGAGTAGAGCTGCGCGTTACCGGCGTCGACGAGCGCGAACGGCCCATTGTCGACATCGAGCAACACGGCGTCATAGGACGCCGCCGGAGCAGCCGCGAGCACGGCGCCGACGTCGTCGACGACGATCTGCACGCGCGCGTCGTCGACCAGCTCGCCGTTTACCGAACGCATGTACTCGCGGTTCCAGGCCACCACCACCGGGAGCAACTCCACCACCTGCACGCGCACGCCGGCCGGGACCAGCTCGAGCACGCGGCGCAGCGTAAAGCCGAAGCCGAGCCCGCCGATCAGCACGCGCGCCGGACCGCCATCGACCAGCTTGGCGCAGCCGCGCTCGGCCAACTCCGCTTCCGAGCGCGTCTCGGTGGTGCACATCAGCCCATGGCCGCCGACGCGCATCTGAAAGTGCCCGTCGTGCAGGCGCAGCGTCAGTTGCGCGCCGTCCGGGGTCGTCGCTTCGGCGAGCAGGACCGAGGGTTTCATCGCCGACCGCGCCGCGTCGGCCCGTGCGTATTGCGGCGCGCAGCAGCGGCGAATTCCGGAGCGCGCCATGGAGACATCTTCAGCTCCGCTCGTTGAGTCGCGCGATCGTCGCACGATAGCCGGCGACGGTCTCGTCGATGATCTGGGCGACCGGCTTGACGGCGTCGATGCGGCCGACGACCTGGCCGCCGAGGGCAATCGACGCTTCCATGTCGCCACCGAAGTAGAGGTCCATGGCGCGCGCAAACACATCGAAGCCGACGTGCGCCTCGCGCTCCAGGCGCTCGGTATTTGCGGTGCGCAGGGCGCGCAGACCGGGACGGCTGTGGCGATTGAGGAAGACCGTGTCGGTCTCCTTGGCGTCGAGAATCGCCTGCTTCCAATTGCCGTGCACCGGCGACTCGGCCGCCGACACCATGCGCGAGCCCATCTGCACGCCTTCGGCGCCGAGCGCGAAAGCGGCCGCCATGCTGGCCCCGTCGCAGATGCCGCCGGCGGCAATCACCGGCACGTCGACCTTCGAGCAGACCAGCGGCAACAGCACCATCGTCGCCACGTCGCGCGGATTCTTGAAGCCACCGCCCTCGCCGCCTTCGACCACCAAGCCGTCGACGCCGGCGGCGATCGCCTTCAGCGCCGCGTCGAGCGACGGCACGACGTGAAAGACCGTCAGCCCGGCGGCCTTGAGCTGCGCCGTGTACTGGCGCGGATCGCCGGCCGAGGTGGTGACGAAGCGCACGCCCTGCCCGACGACGAAATCGACGATGCCGGGATCGCGCACGAACAGTTGCGCGATATTGACGCCGAACGGCTGGTCGGTGAGATCGCGCATTTTGCGGATCTCGTCCTTCACCGCCTCCAACTCACCGGACGACGTCTCGATGATCCCCAGCCCGCCGGCATTCGACACCGCCGCCGCCAGCTGGCTGCGCGCAATCCATCCCATCGGCGCCTGCACGATCGGATAGCGCGTGCCGAGTAGGCGGCTGACGCGCGTGGAAATCTGATCCATCGCAGAAAAAAGATCACCACGGATGAACACAGATGAACACAGATAAGGTCGGAGGCCCGGCGAGCAGTCGCATCTCCTCGATCGCTCGCACGGTCTCCATCTTCATCTGTGTCTATCTGTGTTCATCTGTGGCGAGTCTTTTCCGAATCAGTTCGTCGCTTCGAACAGGCCGGCGGCGCCCATGCCGCCGCCGATGCACATGGTGACGATGCCGTACTTCTTGTTCTGGCGGCGCAGCTCGAGGAGCAGCGTGCCGACCATACGCGAGCCGGTCATGCCGTACGGGTGGCCGATGGAGATGGCGCCACCGTTCGGGTTGAGCTTCTTCGGATCGATGCCGAGCTTGTCGCGGCAATAGACCGCTTGTGAGGCGAACGCCTCGTTGAGCTCGACGATGTCGATGTCGTCGATCTTCAGGCCGTTGCGCTGCAGCAGCTTCGGCACCGCGAACACCGGACCGATGCCCATCTCGTCCGGCTCGCAGCCGGCGACGACGAAGCCGCGGAAGATGCCGAGCGGCTTGATGCCCAACGCTTTGGCGCGATCGGCCGACATGATCAGGCACGCGGACGCGCCGTCGGAGAACTGCGACGAGTTGCCGGCCGTGACGCTGCCGCCTTCTTTGAAAGCCCCCGGCAGCTTGGCGAGGCCTTCCGCCGTCGTGTCCGGACGATTGCACTCGTCGTTCTCGATCGTGACTTGCTTCTGCGACTTGGTGCCGCTCGCCTTGTCGGTGACTTCCATCGTCACCGTCATCGGGAAGATCTCGTCCTTGAACTTGCCCGACTTCTGCGCCGCGGCGGTGCGCTGCTGCGAGGCCAGCGCCAGCTCGTCCTGCAACTCGCGACTGACCTTGTAGCGATCCGCAACGATCTCGGCCGTCAGACCCATCGGCATATAGATCGCCTTCTTGTGATCCATCAGCCACGGGTTGAACAGGTTATGCTTGTTGAAGTCGTTCTGCATCATCGTGATCGATTCGAGGCCGCCGCCGATCACCGCCTCGGCGCCCTCGTTTTCGACCATGTGCGCCGCGGTCGCGACCGCCTGCAGACCGGACGAGCAGAAGCGGCTCACCGTCTGGCCGGCGACCGTCACGGGCAGGCCGGCCATCACCGCGACGTTGCGGCCGACGTTGAACCCCTGCGGTCCTTCCGGAAAGCCCGTGCCCATCACGACGTCGTCGATTTCCTTCGCGTCGAGCTGCGGCGTCTTCTGCATGACGTGCTTGATGCACTCGGCCGCGAGATCGTCCGGGCGCGTCAGGTTGAATGAACCGCGGAACGACTTGGCGAGACCCGTGCGGGCCGTTGCGACGATCACCGCTTCCCGTCTGGTGCGCATGGCTGTGTCTCCTGTGTTGGCGTGTTGGATTGAGGCCGGCCGCGCCGAACAGCTGGGGTGGGTGCGAATGCGGACCGACCCGCGAGACATAGAAGGTTGGATTCGGAGCGGCAAGCCTAGTGCGCAGGCGCATGCTGCCGGTCCAGCGCGCCGGCGGTAACAGCGCCGAGCCGTCCAGTCGGCTGACTCAACGACTTGCGCCGCCTGTCCTCCGTCTGGTTAGCGAACGGCGGGGTGGATGGTCGTGGGACATGCCCGGCAACACGGCACGGGCGGTGGCGAGAGCGGGTGAGGCGCGGCGGTCTGCGGCTTGGCTTGGCGGCAATGTGCGCGCTGCTCGCCGCGCGCGCCCTTGCGGACGACGACGACGAGGCGCCGTCCAACGCGCCGCCGCCGCTACAGCAACACAACTTGACCGGCGATTGGCGCGGCGTGCGCCCGGCGTTGTCGGCCTACGGCCTGGAGCCGTACTTCATCTACACCACGACGCTGTGGGGCAACGTCAACGGCGGCGCGCAAACGGGCGTCCAGCTGAACGGCTATCTCGATTTCGGCCTCGATCTGAACTTCCACAAAATGGGCCTCTGGAAGGGTTTCGGCGCGCATCTCGACTTCCACTGGTACGAAGGCCGCGAGCCGACCCAGCGCTTGATCGGCGGCGTCGCCGCCATGGCACTCAGCGGCTGGGAAGCGGCGGCGGCCTTCCGCGTCTACAACCTCTATCTACGGCAGGCGCTGGGCGACAAGGACCGTTTCATCATCAAGATAGGCCAGGTCGCCGCCGACACCGACTTTATGATCTCGCGCTACGGCGGCGTCTTCCTCAATGCCGCGTTCGGCGATCTGCCGTCGCAGAACTTGAACTTGGACGCGCCGGTCTACCCGCTGGCCGGGCCAGGCGTGTTCCTCTCGGCGCAGTTCGACCCTCTGGTGAAGGGCCGCTTCGGCGCCTACACCGGCGACGCCGGCAACGACGTCGCGGGAAACCACGGGTTCGAGTGGCAGTTCGGCAACAATGCCGGCTTCACGATGTTCTGGGAGCTCGCAGCGGCCGCGCCGCCGGAGTGGCTGCCGGCGACCTACACGCTCGGCGCGATCTACGATACCGGCGGCTCGGATCAATTCGGCCCCGCCGCCAATCGCGGCCCGCACTACGAGCTGTACTTCATGATCGACCAGGCGCTGCTCGCCGACGACCAGGGCAATCCGATCGTCGGGGCGTTCGCGCGTATGGCCGGCAGCTCGCAGGACAAGACCAACGTCGTCGGTCTCTATGCCGACGGCGGCGTCGCCTGGTTTGGGCCCATCCCGGCGCGCCCCGACGATGTCGCCGGCATCGCGCTGTCGGTGCTGCGCTATACGGAGGACTTCCAGCAGCAGGAGCAGTCGGTCGGCACGCCGGTCGGCGGTGGCGAGACGGCGATGGAAGTGACCTATCAGATCAACGTGATGCCCTGGCTGGTGATCCAGCCCGACGCGCAGTTCTTCTTCAATCCCGCCACCAGCCGGCGCGATGCCCAGGCGCTCGGGCTCGAGGTCTCGGTCATCTTCTGATGAGGGTCGCAGCATGAGCTCGTGGCAGATTGCCGGTGTGCTCGCTGCAGCGCTGGCTGCAGCCACACCGGCGCAGGCAATCCCGGCGACGCCGCTGATGACGGTGTACCAGTTCAACGGCGCGCTCGACGTGCCGATCTACGACGCCGATCGCCTGCTGCGCGACGGGCCCGTCGCACC
>Ga0265339_10000151_pt1 | contig 57152 bp, 46 predicted proteins | sample 4CB219metaG_FD_202085 | JGI IMG/M metagenome (GOLD analysis project Ga0265339, IMG submission 202085) | Rhizosphere microbial communities from Carex aquatilis grown in University of Washington, Seatle, WA, United States - 4-CB2-19 metaG | ecosystem: Host-associated > Plants > Roots >... | reverse complement strand
AATAATACGATCACGTCGGCCCAGCCGATGGGCCAAGTCGGGCTGGAGTGGCAGATCGCGGGCTTTGGGGACTTCTCGACCCGCCCCGGCGAGACCGACATGCTGCTGCGCAACGGGAACAACGGCGCATTCGAGGTCTACGACATCGTCAACAACACGATCACGTCGGCACAGCCGATGGGTCAGGTCGGGCTGGAGTGGACGATTGCGGGCTTCGGCAATTTCTCCGGTAATGCCAACGAGACCGATATGCTGATGCGCAACAGCAACAGCGGCGTGTTCACGCTCTATGACATCGGCAACAACACCGTCACGGGGACGGCCCCGATGGGCCAGGTCGGCCTCGAGTGGTCGATCAGCGGGGTATCGGCCAGTGTGGCGGGCGCGCCGCCGAACAGCGCCGCCGCGCAACTCACCCAGGCGATGGCCTCGTTCGCGCCAAGTCCCGGCGCGTCAGCCGCGGCCTCGCCGCTTGACCAGCAAATGGGACCAGCGCCAATCAGCGCCACCTTGCTGACGACGAATGACACGTAGCGATTTTCCAAAAGTAGCTGCTGAACGAGCGGTTTGCCGCGCTTCACCTGTCGTGCGCTTGCGTCAAATTTTCTGGAAATGGATCTCGTCGGCGAGCCCCGACCACAGCGCTATGTCGTCGGTCATGCGCTTCTTGAATTGCTCGGGCGTCGTCGGCGCCGGCTCGTTGCCGAAGGCGTGGAGCTTTTCGACGGTCGCCGGCTCCTTAAGTATCCGCACGACCTCGGTGTTGAGCCGCGTCAGGATCGGCGCCGGCAGGCCGGCCGGTCCGACCAGCCCTTGCCAGGCGGTGACATCGAAGCCGGGCACGCCGCTTTCCGCCACCGTCGGCACCTGCGGCAGGGCGAAGAAGCGCTTGCCGCTCGATACCGCAAGCGCATTGAGCTTGCCGCTGCGCACGTGCGGGATCAGACCCGCCGCCGGGTCCATCATGAAATCAAGCCGGCCGGCGAGAAGTTCGGTGACTGCCGGCGCGCTGCCGCGGAACGGAATGTGCTGCACCTTGATCTTGGTCTTGAGCGCAAACAGTTCGATGGCGAGTTGCGGGCCGGAGCCGACGCCCGGCGTGCCGTAGAGCAGCGGCGTGGTCCGCGCCCGCGCGGCGGCGAGGAATTGGGCGACGGTTTTGATGCCGCCCGCGGCGTTGGTACACATCACGTATGGGTATTCGGACGCCAGCGTGATCGGTGTGAAGTCGTCGACCGAGCGGTAGGGCAGGTGGGCGAAGGTCGCCGCGGCCGTGGCGTGTCCGGAGGGGATGACGAGGAGCGTATAGCCGTCGGGCGTGGCGCGCGCGACAAACGCCGCCGCGGTCGTGCCGGAGGCGCCGGAGCGGTTTTCGACGATGACCGATTGGCCGAGCGCCTTGGACAAGCCGTCGGCAACGAGGCGAGCGATCACGTCGGTCGGGCCGCCGGCCGGGAAGCCGGCGATAATGGTGATGGTGCGAGAGGGCCAGTCGGCTGCGTGGGCGCCGCTCGCGGCAAACGTAGCGAGGCCGCCGACGACGCTGCGGCGAGTGAGTTGTTGGGTCATCGAACGCTCCTCCCTTTTATCTTATCGGCTCTCGCGCCGCGCCATGAAGGCGAGCCGCTCGAACAGGTGTACGTCCTGCTCGTTCTTCAACAGCGCGCCATGCAGCGGCGGAATGAGCCTTTTCGGATCGCGCTCGCGGAGCGTCTCGACCGAAATGTCCTCGACCATGAGCAGCTTGAGCCAGTCGAGCAGCTCGGAGGTTGAGGGCTTTTTCTTTACCCCCGGCACGTCGCGGATTTCGTAGAACAGCTTCAGCGCCTCGGCCACCAGCCGCTGCTTGATGCCGGGGAAATGCACCTCGACGATGGCGCGCATGGTGTCGGGATCGGGGAAACGGATGTAGTGGAAAAAGCAGCGGCGCAGGAAGGCGTCCGGCAGCTCTTTTTCGTTGTTGGAGGTGATGACCACGATCGGTCGGCGACGGGCGTGTACGGTTTCGCCCGTCTCGTAGACGAAGAACTCCATGCGGTCGAGTTCCTGGAGCAGGTCGTTGGGGAACTCGATGTCGGCCTTGTCGATCTCGTCGATCAGCAGCACCGGCCGCTCGTCAGCGGCGAACGCGTCCCATAGCTTGCCGCGCTTGATGTAGTTGCGGATGTCCTTGACGCGGGCGTCGCCAAGTTGGCTGTCACGCAGCCGCGTTACCGCATCATATTCGTAGAGACCCTGCTGCGCCTTGGTGGTCGATTTGACGTGCCACTCGATCAGCGTCGCCGACAGCGCCTTGGCAATCTCGATGGCGAGCACGGTCTTGCCGGTACCGGGCTCGCCCTTGACCAGGAGCGGCCGCTCCAGCGCGATTGCGGCGTTGACCGCAACCTTCAGATCGTCGGTCGCCACATAGCCGCTGGTGCCTTCAAAGCGCATGCGTTCGTTCCGTCCGTTGCATCTGCCATAGAAACACGCCGCGGACGTGGCTCACAAGGCGTCTAGGCAAAAATGATATAGTTTCGACAACAGTGATTCGCACAGCCTCTTCGGTGTGCCGGTGTCGATTTTGCTTGCAATAAGGCAGGCATGAAGAAAAAGCCGAAAATTCGACTTGGCAATGAGCCGAAGGGATTCCGTCCGCCACAGCGGGCGGAATTGTCGCGTATGGCCCTGTTGCTGGCGAACGCAGTGGCCCTGCATCAAGCCGGCCGACTGGCAGAGGCCGAAAACGTCTACAAACAAGTCCTGGATATTGCGCCAGATCAATTCGACAGCCTGCACCACCTCGGCATCATTCTTTTCCAGCGCGGCGATCCGGCTGCAGCCGTCGCGCAGATAGATCGCGCGCTGAAAAGAAACCCCAATGATGCCGCAGCGCTCAACAACCGTGGCAACGCATTGCTGGCGCTGCGGCGGTTCGACGAGGCGCTGGCAAGCTACGATCGAGCGCTGGCGCTGCAGTCCGCATACGCAGACGCGTTGTGCAATCGGGGCGCGGCTCTGCACGCGCTGAAGCGCTACGGCGAGGCGCTTGTGGCCTGCGACCGCACGATCGCGTTGCAGCCGGATTATGCCGAGGCGCACTCCAATCGCGGCAACACGCTGAGGGAATTGAGACGCTACAGCGACGCGGTCGATGCCTGCGACCGTGCGCTGGCGCTAGCACCCGGTTTCGCCGAGGCGCACTGCAATCGCGGCAGCGCCCTGCATGCTCTGGAGCGGTTCGAGGAGGCGCTGGCGAGCTTTGATCGCGCCTCGGCGCTGCGGCCCGCCTACGCCGACGCGCATTGCAATCGCAGCGCGGTTCTGCACGCGCTGAAGCGCTACGACGAGGCGCTTGCGGCCTGCGACCTCACCATCGCTTTGCAGCCGGATTACGCTGAGGCGCACGCCAACCGCGGCAACACGCTCAGGGCACTGCGGCGCTTCAAGGAGGCGGTGGATGCTTGCGACCGTGCCCTGGCGCTGGCGCCGGACTACGCCGAGGCGCATTGCTATCGCGGCAACGCTCTGCATGGGTTGCAACGGTTTGACGAGGCGCTGGCGAGTTTTGACCGAGCACTGACGCTGCGGCCCGCCTACGCCGACGCGCTGTGCAATCGCGGGGCGACTTTGCACGCGCTGAGGCGTTACGACGAGGCGCTCGTGGCCTGCGACCGCACCATCGTGTTGCAACCGGATCATGCCCAAGCGCACTCCAATCGCGGCGTTACGCTGCAGGACTTGATGCGCTGCGACGAGGCGCTGGCGAGCTATGATCGAGCGTTGGCGCTGCGACCGCATCTTGCCGGCGCGCATAACAATGCGGCGCTGTGCCGCCTGCTCGTCGGCGACTTCGAACGCGGCTGGCAGGAACACGAATCGCGGTGGCAAGCCGACCAGCTCGCGACTGAGAGGCGCAACTTTGCGCAGCCGCTGTGGCTCGGCTCAGAGGAGCTTGAGGGCAAGACCGTTCTGCTGCACGCCGAACAGGGCTTCGGCGATACATTGCAATTCTGCCGCTACGTTCCCCTGGTCGCCGCGCGCGGGGCTCGCATCATTCTTGAGGTACAACGGCCGCTGCAGGACGTCATGCGCACGTTGGCAGGTGCCGCCCAGGTCGTGTTTCGGGGCGAAGCGTTGCCTGCTTTCGACCTGCACTGCCCTCTGCTCAGCCTACCACTCGCGCTGCGGACTGAACTCGATACGATACCGGCTCTCACGCCCTATATCGCTGCGCCGGACAACAAAGTGCGCGCGTGGCGCGATCGCCTCGCCGCGCGTGAAAAGCCGAGAATTGGCTTGGTTTGGGCCGGCAATCCGAGAAAAGAACTGGCCAATTGCAATCTGATCGATGCCCAGCGGAGCATGGACTTTGCGCAGCTTGCGCCGCTGTTGGAAGTCTCGGATTGCGAATTCTACAGTTTGCAGAAGGGCGAGGATGCCGTCAGGCAGTTGCGCGAGAGCGTCTTGCGCCAGCATGTCGTGGATTGGACCGACGACCTGCACGACTTTTCGGACACCGCCGCGCTGATCGAAAATCTGGATTTGGTTATCACAGTCGATACCGCGGTGGCGCACCTTGCGGGCGCCCTGAACAAGCCGATCTGGCTGCTTAACCGCTATAATACCTGCTGGCGTTGGCTGCTCGATCGCGAGGATAGCCCCTGGTATCCGACCGCTCGCCTGTTTCGACAGGATGCCAGCAGGCGGTGGGACGGCGTTGTGGCAAGGGTTTGCGCGGCCTTGCGCGACTACGCTTGCCGGTCATGAGCGACCTGCGTCTCACGGCAGCGCCTGGCCGCGTCTGATGCCGTGCACGGCTCCGCCACTTGGCGCCGCCGGACTTCGGCGAGCCCTGCACTCACTCGGCAATATTTGCCCGCAGCGGCAAAAAAAAAGCGTGGCTAGTCCGGCCGATCAAATAGGCTCCAAAACAAAAAACCTTATTTTACAGGCACTTGCATTGTGGTCTTGGTTTTGCATCGCCTTCCTCCTGCAGTGCGTCCTGATCGTCAGGATGAGCCGCCCGAAGGAGAGTGCCACGTCCACGATTGGCGCATCCAGCAGCAACGATCCCGACGCACAGGTTGATGCGCTGAGGGAGCGGGGACAGCAGAGCAGCGCCGCCCGGGGCGCCGCTGCTCTGCGGTTGTTTGCGCCGACAAGCTCGCAAGGCACGAACATGCCTGCGCCTGCCAGCAAGACACGGTCAGTCTTACTTGTCGTGCTGCCCTCCGATTTGGGTGCGCCACAACTCGACGCGTCCAAAAAAACGTACAGAACCTATCTGGCGTTTCCTTACGGCGTTTTGACGATCGCCTCGTATCTCAAGCGATTTGCGGTGGGTCTCGGCCAAGTCGAAATTCTCGACCTGAACTTGCCCGGCGAGGAGCCGCCGGAGGCGCGGCTCGCCCGTAAGCTCGCAGTGATGACGCCTGACATCGTCGGCTTCTCCATGTCTTATGACGTGTCATACCCCTGGCTCAGGTCACTGGCGGCTGCGGTGAGACAGCATGACCCGAAGATCTGCATCGTCGCCGGCGGAGCCGCGATCACGACTGCCTATGACGAAGTGATCGCGGGTTGCGACGTTGACGCATGCTGTTACTCCGAAGGCGAGGTCGCGTTCAAAGAGCTGGTCGATGCCGACGACGTCGCGACCGTACTCTCTCGTGATCCGTGGGTGACAAGAACCAAACTGCGGGCGGCCCCTGTCTACGACGACCTCGACCGTATCGTCGACGTTGATTATTCGCTCGTCGATGTGCCGGCTTACAGCATGCAGGAGGCGTTTTCCCCGTTCACCAAATTCAGCGCATCGTCCAAGCAGTTTTTTATCGTCACTTCGCGTGGTTGTCCCTTCAAATGCGTGTTTTGCGCGGAGCCTTCGTTCCACGGTGCGAATATGCGGTATGTCTCGGTTGACCGTGCGATCGAGCACATTGCCAATCTCAAAGCTCATTACGGGCTGAGTGTGCTCACCATTTACGATGACCAGATTCTGATGAATAAGCCGCGGGCGAAAGAGTTTTTTGGCAAGCTCGCGCCGCTCGATATCAGGGTCGAGATGCCGAACGGCGTCACGCTCTCTTACATCGACGACGAGATGGCGGCGCTCATGAAAGCCGCCGGCGTCGATACGCTGTTTCTCGCGATCGAGCATGGATCGAAGCGGGTGCTGAAAGATATCATCCGCAAGCCGATCGCCTACAGTCGGATCAAGCCGACCATCGAGCTTTTGCAGGCCGCTGGCATCTACTGCCAAGGTTTTTTTGTGATCGGCCTGCCGGGCGAGACCCGCGCCGAACGCGAGGAAACGCGCGACGTGATCCTGGACTGGGGCCTCGACTGGGCTTCGTTCAGCTTTGCGACGCCGCTGCGCGGCAGCGAGCTATTCCGTCAGTGTAAAGCCAACGGCTGGATCGATGAAAGATACCTGCCGCTCGGCGCTCTCGATATGAGGAAATACGTCATTCGGTCTCCCGGCATCGACCCCGCGGAGATCGAAAGCTTCGTGTTCAACGTCAATCTCGACGTGAACTTCGTGCATAACCGCAACATGCGCATCGGCAATTTTGAGGTTGCCCGTCGCGCATTCAAGGAACTTGTAGGGCGGCTTCCTGGCCATGCATTCGCGCACTATTTTCTGGCGCGATGCGACGACCTGCTCGTGCGCGACGGTAGCGCAGGCTACCGGAACTATGAGCAAATAGTCGCCGAGTCCGTGGTCTGGCGCGAGGCTGCTGAGCGTTTCGGATTGGAGATCGAGCATGACGACACCGCGGCCTCGGATAGTGCTCCTGCAGGGCGCTTTCGACATCCTGAACTACGGGCATATCAGGGCGTTTAAGTTTGCCAAGGCGCAAGGCGACTACTTGATCGTAGCGTTGAACACCAACGAGCTGATCCGAGACTATAAGGGCCGCGAGCCGGTGATGCCATGGTCCCACAAGCGGAGCATTATCGAGGCTTGCCGTTACGTCGACAGGGTGGTGCCGGCGCACGAGTTCTCGCCGCTGAAGCTTCTAAAGCGGTATGGGGTCGACGTTTACGTGATCAGCCACGAATGGGAGCATACCAAGGCTGCCGAGATCGCCTTTATGAAACAGAAAGGCGGCCGCGTTTGTTTCTCGCGGCGCTTTGACGGTGTCTCGACGTCGGCCATCAAGGCAACTCTGCTAAAGGAGCATCTCGATGCACGCGGCGCGATCGTTCAATCGGCTGCCGTTTCTGGAGGAGGCGATGAGCACGTTCGCGACGACGCCTTGTTTGGCTCCGCCGTCGCCAACGGAGCGACCGTTATACCTTTACGGGGCCGGCAATCTCGGCAGGCTAGCGTGTGAGTTTCTAACCGCTGTGGGGCATAAACCAGCCGGTATCTTCGAGCGTGGTGACCCGCTCCCGGAGGCCGGAGCCCGTATCGCGGTTAGCGTGGTCACGTCACCCTACGTGACAATCGAGCGCTCATTGGCGGCTCGCGGTTGCAGCGATGTCGTGCCGTTCTACGATCTCGCCGAAAGCCTGCGGGGCCAGCATCCGCTGGCGAATGGCTGGTTTGCTGATCCGTTCACGGCGGCCGATCGGCGTGAGATCGAAGGCGTGCACGCCGGCTGGGACGATGATGTTTCGCGTGCCCACCACTTGCAATTCATTGCCTGGCGCCGGTTGCGCGAAGAATGGACGTTTGAGCACGCCCCGGTGTCGACCGAGCGCTACTTCACTCCGGGAGTCGTGGAAGGCTTGTGCGACCGTGAGATCTTCCTTGACGGCGGCGCGCACCATGGCGCTGTGTCGCTTGCGTTCGCAGCAAGGTGCGCCGGCCTCCGGGTCATCGCCGTCGAGCCGGACGCCGCCAATCGCGCGGTGTTGGCTGACAGGCTGCGCGGGCTGCCCCGGGCAGCGGTTCTCGATTGTGCGCTCGCGGCCGAGGACGGCACAGCCGCCTTCAGCGACGGCTACGGCTTTGCGTCGAAACTGTCCGCGTTCGGCCAAGCGCAAGTCAGCGTGCGCTCGATCGACAGCCTCGGCGTCGAGCCGACCTTCATCAAGCTGCATCTCGAGGGCGGCGAACTCGAAGCTTTGCGCGGGGCTCGCGAGACACTCCATGCGCAACGGCCGATCGTGACCGCGACCGTCTACCATAATGCTGACGGACTATGGCGGACTGCCGGTTGGCTCATGCGCGAACTCGACGATTATCGGTTCTTGTTCCGAAATCATTGCTGGTGCGGTACCGGCGCTATCGTCTACGCGATCCCGCGGGAGCGCCGCCAATGAAAGCGAGATTGGAGCCGCGTATCAACTTGCAGGGGCGCACGGCCCTCGAGACGGTCATCCCGCTCGCCACGCCGTTCATCGTGTTCGTCGATCCGGCAAGCGCCTGCAATTTCAAATGCACGTTTTGCCCTACGGGTCACCGTGACCTGATCGCCGAGACTGGCCGCTTTCAGGGCGCGATGAAGTTCGAGGTATTCCAGAAAATCATCGACGATCTTGCGGAGTTTGATCGGCCGCTCAAGGTGCTTCGTCTTTACAAGGATGGCGAGCCGTTTCTCAACCGGCGGCTGGCCGACATGGTCGCCTATGCCAAGCGGTCTGGCCGCGTCGACTACATAGACACCACCACCAACGGCTCCTTGATCTCGCCGGAGCGCCTGGGTCCGGTGCTGGCGGCCGGTATCGACAAGATCAACGTCTCGGTCGACGGGATGACCGCCGACACCTATCGGAAATTCACCGGGTTCAAATTCGACTTCGGCCGGTTCGTTGAAAACGTCAAATGGCTCTACGCCAATCGGGGCAACTGTGAAATCGCGGTCAAGATCCCGGCCGAACTCATCGACGAGGCGGAACGTCAAGCCTTCTTCGACACCTTCGGCGACCATTGCGATCGCATCTTCGTTGAGAATTTCGCGCCGTGCTGGCCGCAATTTGACATTGCGCAGTACACTGGCGTCGAAATCAGCCGCGGCATCTATCAGCAGGATGTGGGCGACACCGACACTTGCCCGTACATTTTCTACGGCTACTCGGTGAATGCCGACGGCCTGGTCAGTGCCTGCTTTCTGGATTGGGGCCGCAAGCTGGTGATCGGGGATGTGCGCCGGCAGTCTATGAAGGAAATCTGGACTTCGCAGTTGATGAACGCGCTGCGTCTGCAGCATCTTGAAGGCCGGCGCCGGCAGAACGCCGTCTGTGGCGGTTGCGGCCAGCTCAGTCATTGCCTGCCGGACAATATCGATGCTCACCGGCTGGAGCTGCTCGCCAAGTTCAAGGAAGCGGTTCACCTGGAACCTTCAGCCACGGCGCCGGGCGGTATTGTTTCAGGCCCAGAGGTAACCGAGGCGGCGGCATGAGAATTCTGCACATTGCCGCTCATTTGGGCGGCGGCATCGGTAAGGCCCATGCGGCGATCGCTCGCGAGTTGCCGCGCGATGTCGAGCAGACGTTCCTGTTGCTCGAACCGCCGATCGACCGGCGACACGCGCACGTTATCGTGCGCTCCGGGGGCCGTGTCGTTGTCGAGCGCGATCCCGCGCAGATTCGCGCGCTGGCTCTCCAAGCCGATATTGTCCAGCTTGAGTATTGGGGCCACCCGCTTTTGAACCAATATGCGCAGCTTGCTTTCGCGCCGGGCGTCAAAACCGTATGCTGGTCTCACGTCTCCGGTCTGTTCGCGCCGGCGCTACCTACCTTCCTGGCAGTCGATCGGCTTGTGCTTACTAGCGATATTTCGCTGCCAATCGTGCCGTGGGCAATTCGCAACAGAACCTCCGTCATCAATAGCGGTTTCGGCTTCACTGGGATGCGGTCGCACGCGCGGCCGCCCTTGCGAAAGCCGGCGATCGCCTATCTCGGCACTGTCGACTTCAAAAAACTGCATCGCGAAATCTTCGACGCTGTAGACGCCCTCGACGATGACATGGATGGTGACTTGGCGCCGATAGCATTGTGGGGTCACATCAACCCTGAAGTGGCAGCCTGGGCGGCCGCAATGCGCCACCCCGAACGGATCACGCTGCGGGGCCACACGCTCGACCCTCTGTCGGCGCTCGCCGAAGCCGATATCTTTTTTTATCCGCTGCGGCGCGACCACTACGGCACCGCCGAGAATGCGCTCGTCGAGGCGATGTCGATGGGTCTTGTCCCGGTCGTGCTTGATAATCCGGCGGAGACGAAAATCGTCGCCCATGGCAAGTCTGGGTTTGTCGCGCACACCATCGACGAATGCGTGTCGTGCCTGAGGCGACTCGTGCAGACACCCTCGCTCCGCGAGCAGATGGCAGCTAACGCTGCGCGAGCGGCGCAAAGAAAGTCACCGGCGCACTCGGCCGACGCATTCGTGGCGTTATGGGCCGGTCTGGTCGCCGAACGCAGCAGCACGCGGGTGAGGCAATATGCTTGATCTACCAAATCTCACACTGGTGGCGATTTACACCGTCGCCCACGAACTGACGGAGATGGCGGTCGCCGAGTGCACCCGGCACGTCCGCTTCGGCGATGTGAAGCTCTTTACCGACCGACCTCTACGATCGCAGACCGAAGCCATCCAGATCGAACCGTTCGTTGACTTGAAGCAAGCCGGCGTGTTTACGGCCTATGAGGTGCCACGCTACATCAAGACCAGCCATGTCCTGTTCATTCACTGGGACAGCTGGATCGTTGATCCCGGGATGTGGCGGCCGCAGTTTCTCGATTGCGATTACATCGGGGCGCCGTGGTGGTATCGCGATGGACTTAATGTCGGTAACAGCGGCTTCTGTATTCGCTCCAAAGCGCTAATCGATTTTTTGGCAGCCCATCCAGCGGAGTTTCCGCTGGCCATGCCTGAGGATGACGTTCTGTGCCGGCAGTATCGTCCGCGGCTCCCGCAATTTAAGTGGGCTGACGAGGCGCTCGCTCACGAATTTTCATTTGAGCGAACACGCGTGGGCCCAGGCGCTCGCTCGTTCGGTTTTCACGGCATGTTCAACTGGCCCTATGTGCTCACGGACGCACAGATAGCGGCGCGGCTTCTCCGCGCCAGCGCCTACGTCCTGGGATCGGAGCATTGCCGCGAAATGCAGGCGGTGCTTGCGGCGCGGCGCGGCGGACAGGCGGCCTAGGTTATAACCGCGCAATCGGGTCCAATCTCGCTGCGTGAGCAGGACTGAACTCACGTAGGCACGCATGAACTCGATCGATCACCCGTCCCCACTGGCGGGTCTCGTCCTGCCGGAATAACCGCGCAGTCGGGTACCACGGCGTATCGTCGCGATAGAGCAGCCACCGCCAGTCCGGAATGTACGGCAGGAGCACCCAGACCGGTTTGGCCAAAGCTCCCGCCAGGTGCGCGACGCTGGTATCCACTGAGATGATCAGATCCAGGTTAGCGATCAGCGCCGCGGTATCGCCAAAATTCGTCAAATTATTTCCGAAATGCAGGATGTCCCTCTGTCCCTGCAACAGCTCCATATCCGCCGAACGCACGTCTCGCTGCAAGCTCACGAAGGTGGCATCGATACCGTCGAGGAGTGGCAAGAACGACTGGAGCGGGATCGATCGGTTATGGTCGTTGGTATGGGCAGGGCGGCCCGACCAAGCGAGGCCAATCCGGCGGCGATTGGACGAGCCGAGCCGCGTTGCCCAATCCGCGGCAGCCTGTGCATCGGCGCCCAAATAAGGTGTTGCGGACGGTATCGTCGCAAGCGTGGTCGAAAAGGCGAACGGCAAACTCAGAAGCGGGCAGTGCAGGTCGAAGTCCGGCAGTGCATGGCCGCGCGACACCACCTTCACGGAGGCTCCGAGCGTGCTGGCGAGCTCGCGCAGCGGTTCTTGGACCTCCAGGATGACGCGTGCTCCGCGCGCCGCAACGACGGGCGCGTAGCGGCAGAATTGGATCGTGTCGCCAAATCCCTGCTCGGCATGGAGCAGGATGGTCTTGCCGGCGACGTCGGGCGACCCGAGCCACAGCGGTTGCGCGAAATTGCGCCGTTCGCATTCCATGTGCGCCGTCTGCCAGCGCCATTCGTATTTTTGCCAGGCGTTTTCAAAATCGCCGATCAACAGACGGCACAGGCTTTCATTGTAATGTGCGTCCTGAGAATCCGGCAGTAGCGAAAGCACACGCTCGTAGCGCGACAGTTCCTCATCGAACCGTTTGATCTGGTGCAGCGCTACGCCACAATTGGTGAGCGCCTGGGTGTAGCGAGGGTGCAGCTCCGCGGCGCGATCGTAACTGGCCACCGCCTCCTCGAAGCGTCGCAGCCCCGCGAGCGCATTACCGCGATTGTAATGGACTTCGGCGGAGTCCGGACACAGTGCAACCGCGCGGTCACAATTTTCCAATGCCTCGCCGAATCGTCTCAACTCATACAGCGTCGCGCTGCGATTGAGAAACGCATCGGCATAATGCTGTTGCAGATCGAGCGCCCGGCCATAATCCGACAACGCCTCGTCGAACCGCTTCATGGCGTGCAAGATGACGCCGCGATTGTTGTAGGCGTCGGCATAGTCCGGCCGCAACGCCACAGCACGGTTGTATGCTGCCAAAGCTTCGTCACGGCGATCGAGTGCGTGCAGGACGATGCCGCGGCTGCAAAGAACTTCTGGAGCGTCCGGGCGATACTCCAGCGCACGATCATAGGCGGCCAGCGCCTCGCTGAATCGTTCGAGTGCGAAGAGCGCATTGCCGCGGTTATAATGCGCTTCGACATAGCTGGGCCGAGCCGCGATCGCTCGATCGAAGCTCGCCAGCGCAGCTTCAAGCCGTTGCATATCTTTGAGCGTATTGCCGCGATTGAGCAAGGCCTCGGGAAAATCCGGCCGCAAAGAGAGTGCGCGAGCGTAACTGGCGAGCGCTTCCTCAAACCGGCCAAGTGCGTTGAGCACCAACCCCCGATTGTTCAAACCCAATATGTTGTCGGGAATTCTTCTCAGTGCGGCATCGATCTGCGAAAGGGCGCCCACATGGTCGCCGCGCTGATGATGGATCAGCCCACGCAGATGCAAGGCGTCAAAATGATCGGGCTCTCTTGCCAGGATCTGCGTGTAAAGCCATTCCGCCTCCGCCATGCGGCCGGCCTGGTGGCGCGCAAATCCTTCGGCGAGTAATGAAGGTAGGCCCTTCTGGCCTGTCTGCTGCCGTTGGGCCATGCCCATGAATTGCTACCTGATCGACCGGGCTCGCACTGCTTCCGCATGTCGTACTTGTTAATAATCTGTTGACGCTAATTTTTCGTTAATTGACTCCAATTCGAGAAGGCCGCGAGGTCCCGAGGAGGCTGCACTGCGGCGGCGAATTCGAACGCTGGCATTGCCGGGATTGGCAACGAAAGATTCCCTTCCCGACAAGCCGCTGAAACCTCGTCGGATCGGCAATTTCTGCCGGGAAGGCGGCACATCCGTGCCGGGCCAGGGTCCGATGTACCGCCCTAATGTGCTGAAATCGCGCAAAAAATTGCTTGGCACGGGGTTTGCTGCGGGACTGGCCGGGATTGGGTCGCCGGTAGCGTCCCGTTGCTTATGAGTTGGAGATCAAGTCATGGGTATCTTCGATGCATTGACCAGCGCGGTCGCCGGTCTGCAAGCGCAGTCTTTTTCGTTACAGAACATCTCGGGCAACATCGCCAATTCGCAGACCACCGGTTTCAAGGAAACCGATACCAGCTTTCAGGATCTCGTGTCGGAGGCCGCCCTCGGCAAGCAGACCTCGGGCGGCGTCATCGCCAGTTCGGTCGCGACCAATACCGTCCAGGGCTCGATCCAGAGCACGACGGTGGCGACCGACATGGCGATCAACGGCGCCGGTTTCTTCGTGGTGGCGAAGCCGACCGGGCTTTCCGACAACCAGCCGCAATTCTCCGGTGTCGATAATTACACCCGCGCCGGCGACTTTCAGATGAACAGTTCCGGCTACCTAGTCAACAGCGCCGGCTACTATCTGATGGGCATTCCGGTCGACGCCAGCACCGGCAATCCCGAAGGCAGCGTTCCGCAGGTGCTGCAGTTCAACGACAATTTCATTCCGGCGCAGGCGACGACGTCCGTCAACTACAACGTCAACCTGCCGAGCACGCCGACGTCGGGCCAGATTGCGCCGGGCGACTTTGCCAACGATCCCGTCGCCGGGGCGGAAATTCTCGGCACCGGAGGTACGATTTCTCCGGATGCGGTGGCGGCCGGCACCGGAACGGTCTCCAACCTGACCAACGCGACGCTGCTTGCTGGCGGTTCGGGTCTCGGACTGACCAGCGGCGACAAGATCATTATCAGCGACGGAACGAACACCACCAATTACACGATAACCGGAAGCTCGACCGTCGGCGATCTGATCAACGCTATCAATGGGGGCAGTGCGCAGGTGACGGCCTCCCTGAGCAACGGCAACCTGAAACTCACCGGCGACAACGACACGGCGGTCGCCTCGATCACCGACAATAACGCAACCGTCGGCACCGATGCTACTCTTCTGGGTTTTGGTACCGGCAACAATTCGTTCAACCCGACCAACCTGATAACGCAGGGCCTCGCCGGTACTTTGAATGTCTCGGTCGGCGGCGGCTCGCCGCAGACCATCACCATTGGCACGGGCGCCGGTGATGTTGAGACGCTGGCGCAGTTGCAAACCGCCGTCCAGGGCTTGTCGGGCGTGATGGGCACAGTGAATACCCAGAACGGCGATATCGCGCTGGTGGCCACGGATCCGACCGCGACGATCGCCGTGACCAGCACCGGCGGGGCCTCGCCGTCGAAATTCGGCATTCAGACGACATCGGTTGCACCCGGCAACGGCACGGTGATCGGCAGCGACGTCACCACCTTCACCAGCCAATCAATCGATGGCGGCTCGATCACGTCCTACGACAGCGACGGCAATCCGCTGAACGTGCAATTCCGCTGGGCGCAAGTGGCGACCGGCAACGGCCAGAGCATGTGGAATCTGTTTTATCAAACAAATTCCAGCGCCACCGGCACGCAGTCGGCGTGGCAGAACGTCGGCACCAACTTCCTCTTTAATGGCAGCGGTCAACTCGTTCAACCGACCACAAGCACGCTGACTCTGCCGTTGACCATCAACGGCGATACGCTCAACAATGTCGAGATAAATTTCGGCACCAACGGGCTTACGCAGTTCGCCAATACCTCGGGCACCGCTCAAGTCACGCAAATTCAGCAGAACGGCTTCGCCGCCGGCTCGCTGCAATCGGTATCCGTGGATACCAACAACCGCGTGGTCGGCTCGTTTTCGAACGGCCAGACTATCCCGTTGGCAGAGATTTCGCTCGCCAATTTCAACGGCGCCAACGGCTTGCAAGCGCTGAGCGGCGGCGCTTGGGCGGCAACCCCGGAGTCGGGCAATCCGATCTTCTCGGGTACCGGCAGCATTGAAGGCAGTTCGCTGGAAGCATCGAACGTCGATATCGCGACGCAGTTCAGCACTCTGATTGTGGCGCAGCAGGCCTATTCGGCCAATGCGCGCGTGATGTCGACTGCGGATCAGATGGTGCAAAGCCTGCTGCAAGTGATCCAGTGAGATCGCGCGGGGTAGGACGGCGGATAAGCGGCTCGCAGGCGCGACGCCGCATGGACGGCTGAAGCGATGAGCCTTTCCCAGGCGTTATCGTCCGCTCTGGCGGGCGTCAACACGACGCAGCAAAGCCTGTCCGTCATCGCCGGCAACGTTGCGAACACGAACACGCCCGGCTATGTCGAAGAGACGTCCAGCCAGGTCGCGCAGGCAACCAGCGGCCAACCTGGCGCCGGAGTTGAAGTCGCGGGCATCAACCGGGACCTCAATACGCTCTTGCAGGGTCAGCTGTGGACCGAAACGTCCGGCGGCTCCTATGCCGATGCAAGCGCACAGATCTATCAGCAACTGCAGCAGATCTACGGGGTTCCGGGATCGTCGACGTCGTTTGACGCGATCTACAATAATTTCACTGCTTCGCTTCAGGGTCTGTCGAGCGACCCGGCTTCTGCGTCGCAGCAGAGCGCTGTGATCGGCGCCGCTCAGGCGCTGACCCAAAACCTCAACTCGATGACTTCGACCATCCAACAGCTGCGCACCCAGGCGGAGCAGGGCATCTCTTCCGACGTGCAGACGGCCAACACGGCCTTGGCCCAGATCGCGCAGATCAATCAGCAGCTCGAGTCAGCCAGCCCCGACAGTGCGGCGGCCTCGCTCGAAGACCAGCGCGACCAGGCTATCACTCAGCTCGCGCAGCTGATGAACGTCACTGTCGTTCGCAATCCCGACAATCAAATTTCGATCTTTACCGGCAACGGCCAGCAACTGGTCGCAGGGCCCCAGGCTTCGCAGCTTTCTTTCAGCAACGCCGGAACGCTCTCACCGACATCGTTGTGGAGCGCCAATGCCAGCCAGGACGCGGTCGGGACCGTTACGCTGACCTTGCCGGGCGGCACCACCAGCGATTTGATCGCCGAGGGCGCCATCCAGTTGGGCCAGCTCGGCGCCTACATCCAGATGCGCGACAGCATTCTGCCGCAGGCGCAAAATCAGCTCGACGAAATGGCCAACCAGATGTCGCAGGCGCTGTCGAACCAGACGACGGCCGGCACGGCGGTGACTTCGGGCAGCCAAGCGGGTTTCAAGGTCGACGTCGGGTCGGTTTTGCCCGGCAATTCGGTGCAGCTCAGCTATACGGATTCCAGTAACGTCACGCACAACATCACGATCGTGTCGCTGGGCCAGGGCGGCAGGCTGCCGCTGCAGACCTCGCCGCCGAATTCCAACAACCAGATTATCGGGGTCGATTTCTCAGGCGGCCTGAGCTCGGTCGTGTCACAGCTCAACAGCACGTTCGGTGGCAATCTGCAGTTCTCCAATCCATCGGGGACCGTCCTTCAGGTGCTCAACGCCAACGCCACCAGCAACGTCGTGAATTCGCTGTCGGCGACCGCAACGGCGACCTCGCTGGCGGGCGGCAGCGCGCCAGTGCCGCTGTTCACGGATGGCAGCCAGCCGATCACCGGGGTGCTCACCTCGACCGGTTCGCAAACCACGGGCCTTGCCGGCACCATCGCGGTCAATCCGGCGCTGATCAGCTCACCGTCAAGCCTCGTCGCCTATGCGGCCAATACGGCGGCCGGCGACCCGACGCGCCCCAATTTCATGCTCAATCAGCTGACCAGCGCCACGCTGACCTTCTCGCCCGATACCGGGATCGGGACGACTCAGGCGCCCTATTCGGCCAGTCTGCTAGACTACATGAGTCAGATCGTCAGCCAGCAAAGCCAAGCCGCGAATGCGTCGACAAATCTGCAGCAAGGCCAGGACAGCGTGTTGTCCGCGCTGCAGCAACGTTTCAACGACCAGTCCGGTGTCAATATCGACACCGAGATGTCGAACCTGATTGCGCTGCAGAACGCCTACAGCGCCAACGCGCGGGTGATGAGCGTTATCCAACAGATGATGTCGACGCTGTTGCAGGTGGCCGCATGAGCATTACCGGACCGGGGTCAATCACTGCGCTCAATCTGACGGCGCAGAACAACATGTTCAATCAGCTGACCACGCTGAGCCAGCAGCTTGGCACCGGCGAGGCAGCGCAGACCTATTCAGGCCTTGGCTCGAATGCGGGCGTGGCGCTCGAACTGGGCGCGCAGCTCTCGGCCATCAACGGCTACAGCGATACCGCCACCAATGTCAGTACCACGTTGTCGATCGCGCAGTCGGTGCTCGGACAGCTGTCGCAGGCGGGCGCGGGGGTGGCGCAGTCGATCTCGCAGCAAGGCTCGTTCACGCTCGACGGTAACGGCCAGACCACGACCCAGCAGGCCGCGGCCGGCTATCTCAGCCAGATCCTGGATCTGCTCAACACCCAGGTTGGCGGCAACTACCTGTTTTCCGGCAGCGCCGCGAACCAGCCGGCGGTCGCTTCAACCAACGATATCCTGAACGGCAACGGCGCCCAGCAGGGCCTGACGCAGGTCATCAATGAGCGCCTGCAGGCCGATGAAGGCGCCGGCAACAATGGCCGGCTCACCGTCGGCGGCACGAGCCCCACCGTGACGCTGGCGTCGGACGGCTCACCGTTCGGCTTTCAGCTTGCGGGGGTCAATTCGAGCCTGACCGGCGCCACGGCGACCGGGCCCACCGGTTCGCCGCCGACGATCACGGTCAATCTCGGTTTGAATCCCAATCCGGGCGATACAATATCGTTCGCGCTGACGCTGCCCGACGGTTCGAGCCAGACAATCAGCCTGCAGGCGACAACCGCCTCACCGCCAGGCGCCAACCAGTTCACCATCGGCGTGGACCAGACGGCGACCGGCAGCAACCTGCAGACCGCTTTGACAACGGCAATCGGCAACCTGGCGCAGACAGCGCTGCCAGCCGCGTCCGCGATTGCGGCGTCCAATAATTTTTTTGCCGATCCACCGCAGATCGTCACTCCGCCTTACAGCTCCGCCATGTCGCTGACGAACGGCACCGCGGCGAACACCGTGTTCTGGTATACCGGCGAGAACGGCGCGACGCCCGCGTTGCAGACCGCGACCGCTCAGGTCGGCCCGTCGATGACGATCGCCTACGGCATGCGCGCCACCGAGCCGGCGATCACCTCGCTCGTGGCCAATGTGGCGGCGTTGGCGGCGACCACCTTCTCGGCAACCGATCCGAATGCGCAGGCAAGCTACCAGGCGCTGTCGCAGAGCGTGCTCGGAAATCTCAACAGCCAGTCCGGCGCGCAATCGATCAGCAATATCGAAAGCGATATCGCCAACGCTCAGACCACGGTGAAAAACGCCACCACGCTCAATACGCAGACGGCGAACACGCTGCAGGACATGGTGCAGGGTTTCGAGGGCGTCAATCAGGGCCAGATCGGCGAACAGATCCTGACGCTGCAGAACACGCTGTCGGCATCAATGTCGGTCACGGCGCGGCTCGCGCAGCTAAGTCTGGTGAACTATCTGGCGCCGTCGAGCGGCTGATCGTAGGGCAGGACGGCGCCATTGCGGCCGGTACGGCGGAGGACGGCCGGCTTCGAGCGGATCAGCTTGCCAAACTGCCGATCATTTGGGCGAGCGCGCGCCGCGTATCACTACTCATATCGCCGCTGGTGTGCTCTTCGAAATTCTTCACGCGCTGCTTTTGTTCGAGATAATGCACGGTGGGCGCCAATGCGCTCATGGCCTCGCGGCACAGCACACGCAGCTGCATCAAGGCTTCGGCGCCGAGATCGCTCGATTGCAATTGCCGGATTTTATCAACGACGCGGCTAAGCTCCTGTTTCGCTTGGTCGAAATCGTCATCGTATTTGAGATACGCATCCGCGTCGCCAACAATCAGCGACCGGAGTGTTTTTAAATCATCCGGCGTGAGCTGACCGTCTTCCTCGAGTTTCGAGATCAGAAATTCGTATGCCGCGTGCGAGCGCAGCGATTGACCAGCGCAGGTTTCTAGCTCTCCCAGTTCATCGCCCAGGGTGTTGAAATTCTCCTCGCTGTCGGCCGACGCGCAGCGTGCGGCGGTGTCCAGCAGTTGTGAGATTTTCGCGGCAATATCCTCGGAATCGGACACGGGCTCTCCTCATTGGCTCGTTCGGTCGGAGGCCGCTCTCATAGCCGGCCGGCCATAAAGAAATCGGCTATTTGAACCACAGACCCCGACCGGGTCGATCAACGAAGCATTAGGGATGCCTGGGACGGCCGGTTATGCGAGGCTGGTTCAGCGCGGTTAAGTTGCCTGCGGCGCGGTCTCGCCCGGATTGATGCGGATAAAGATTGAATCTGCGGCGCAGGTGGCGTTGCGGCCGAAGTTGTCGGTGAAGCGGGTATCGACCAGATAGCAACCGGGATGCGCGCCGAGGAACGTGCGCAGCGCCTCGCGTTTGACATCGCTGTCTTCGACCACGAGGTAATCGCCCGACGCCAGATAGCCGTGCATGTGGGTAAGCACCGCTGCCACATTACTGTGGGCGTCTTCGATCACGAGCCAGGGATGCGGCGCTGACCGCAGGAGCGCGGCATCGAATAGTACTGCAGGGTCACCGCAATTGCCCTGATAGTAGCTGACCAGTGGATGCTCCATTTTTGATTTCTGCAGGTCGACCGAATGGACACGGCTGTCGATCCCGCACGACGTCAAGGTGTCGGCGAACCACGCCGCGCTGGCGCCGAGGCCGGAGCCGATTTCGAACACCGTGCGCGGCCGCAGTTCGGCGATGAGCGCCGGGTACATGGCGAAATCGAATACGTTCTTCATTAGCGCCGTGCCGCGCCAGCGCATCAGCGCGGGAGCGCCCTGGCAAGTGAGCTGGACGTCGACTCCGAATTCGGTACCGAACCGCGGCTCATAGAAGACGGACGATTTCTCGCGCTCGGAATATTCGACGAACCGCCCCTGCCGCCAGCGGTCGAGGAACTGCCGCAACCGGAACAGATCCCATTGCAGATCAAGCGTCTGCGCCGTCCCCGTGGCGGTTTCGCGCACGCTGTCTTCCCATGAGCGCGCCGGATCGAATTGCAATAACCGGCTGACGACGCGCGTGAACCAGCCGTCGAACACGCTGAGCAGGCCGCCCTGCTCAGTCTCGACGCGCTGGCGCATTTCGGCGGAGTATTTGAGCGCGGCGGCTTTGAGTGTATCGCCGGCGATCAGGCTCGGCCCGTCCGATAGGAATTCCTGACGCGGCGGCTCGCCCATCGAGATGCGCTAGTGCTTGCGCAATCCAGCAGCAATTCGGCGGTTGATATTGATCAGATTCTCGAAATGCTTCTGCTGGGGTTTTGTCACCAGCGAAAAGGTCTCGCACATCACGAAAGCACCAAGCGTCTTCAGGTTCTCGCGGAGCGGCGGCGGGAGGCGGTCCTTGTCCTGGATCAGGGAGTCGAGGAACACCGTCCAAAGACGGCGGTTGAAAAGCACAGCTTCCTTCGTTGCGCCGGGCTTCTCCTTCCAGGAGCTCTGCACCGCTTGCAACTTCGCTGCCGCCTGCAACAACAGACTGGCTTCGAGTTCGCGGGGGCCGGCAATGTCGTTCGCGGCTCTCGCATAGGCTTGCACGGCGTAGTTCACTTTCAGCAACTCCTTTTCATAGGCGATCAGCTTGCGCGTCTCCTTTAACGCTTCATACAACTCCCCTGTTAACATTCGATTATTGATGCTGTCGATAAAGCGTCGCGTGCACGGAGCGGCCTCCACGATGCCGCGGATCAGCGCGCGGTAATCGGCGTAATTCTCCTGGGTCCGCATGCTCGTGTACATGCGCTGTACCGCGAGATAGAGGCGCTTGGCGGGGGTATTCGCCTGTCGCGCCGTCATGATGTCTTTTTCGCGCAGGACGGGCATCGCGCCTTCGATCGCAAGGCGCGTTCGCCGGCCGTCGTTGATAACGACGCAGCCGCCGAGAATGAGGCGCTCGCCGGGTTTGAGTTCGATCTTTAGAGGCACGTCGATCCCCGTGCGACGTATGCTTGCGGATGCGGGTTAAGGGGCTGTTGCCGGTTGAATCATTCAGCGCCAAACCGGTTATTATTGTTAATCAAATTTTCAAGGTACCTCTGCCGAGGCATTGTCGAGGCCAAGTGTAATAATTCGTTAGCCATAACGACCTACGTTTATTCGATCATTCGTTTCGGAATCTGGCTGCAAATCTGGAGGCAAGATGTGCGGTATTGCGGTGGCCATCGACTGGGATGGCGCTGACACGGCCGTACGGCGTTTGATTGCAGGAATTCTGCATCGCGGAGATGTCACCGATCCTCTTGCTTTGATCGGTGACAAAATTGCAATGTGTACGCGCCGACTGCGCATCGTGGACGCGGCACACGGCACGCAACCACAGGCCTCGTTCGATGAGCGCTTTCTCGTTTCCCTGAACGGCGAGATTTACAATCACATCGACATACGCCATGAGCTGGAGGCGCTCGGCGTGCGATTTCGCACCGGGTGTGACACCGAGGTTGTCGCAAACGCGATCCGGGTCTGGGGCGCAACCGGTATTAAACGCTTGGCGGGCATGTTTGCCTTCGTCGCCGTCGATACTGCAACCGGCGAGTTTATTGCCGCGCGCGATCCCTTCGGAGTCAAGCCGCTCTATCTAATACGATCGGGCGAAGGTTTTCTGTTTTGCTCGGAAATCAAACCGCTGCTGGAGGCAACCGAAGACGGTGAGGTTCTCCTGTTGCCCCCGGGTTTTATGCTCACTCGCAATTATTGCGGACGTCATTACGTGCTGCCGTCACCGACAACGTTGTCCGCCTCGTCGCCTGCGGAGCTGGATCAGATCCTGTCAGAAGCTGTGCGCGTTCGCCTGCCGCCAGAACTTCCGGTCTGCGCGCTATTTAGCGGTGGCATCGACAGCACGTTGATTGTTCACTACGCGCGGCGGTTCCGACCTGAAATGCCAGCTTATATCGCCGTGGGATCGAATGCGCCCGATCGCATCTATGCGGAGCGCTATGCTGAATTGACCGGTCTCGACCTGCACCAGGTGAGCGTCGATGTACGCTCGGACAGCACGTTTTCGTTGATAGAAGCCGCGGTCGACGCGGTGGAGGCGTTCGAACCCGCCGTAATTCGTCCCAGTGTCTATACTTATCGCATTTCGCAGCGAATTCACGGCGATGGCTTCCGGGTCGCTTTATGCGGTGAAGGTGCCGACGAACTGTTCGCCGGTTACGAGCCGTTGGAAACCGCCTTCACACAAGCAAATACGGCCGGCTCCGGCCTGCGCAGGCAATGTCTGGGCATGATGCATCGCGCGAATCTGCAGCGGGTCGATCGCTGTTCCATGCGGTTCCAGCTTGAAATACGCGAACCGTTTCTCGATCAGTCGCTCGTTGCCTTCGCGACCGGACTCGACAGGTCCGCTTTGCTCGAACGGACAGTTGATGCACTGGTGGGGAAAGCGCCGTTGCGAAACCTGTATGACCTGTATCCTTCGCAACTCCCAACGTTTATCCGAGATCGGCGGAAAGCGCTCTTTCATGAAGGCGCGGGCGCCAGCGTGGAACAGTCGGGTTGGCTTGACCTGTTCGAGGCTGCCTTGTCGGACGCCGATTTTCGTGACGGACAACGACAGTTTGCCGATTTCAGTATTGCGACCAAAGAAGAGTTGTTTTGTGTGCGCGCGCTTGCGGCCAAGATGGATGTAAAGCGCGTGCCTCATTTGCGCGGTCGGCTTCGCCTGGATTTGCCCCGCGCAGCCTAGCCAGGTGTCGGTTGCCAGCCAATCTGCCTCGACCGGTTACGTTCAACCCGGAAGCATCAGCAGAAGCGGAAGACCGCCGGCAGGATTCTGCTATCCGGCTTTCAGGTAATAAAAAAGGCGGCGGGTCCTACCCCGCCGCCTTCGCCAGTAGCCCTGTACCAGAAGCAGTCTTAGCCGAACAGTTTGAGCACTGACTGGTTGGCGTCGTTAGCGATCGACAGTGCCGAGATTTCCAGCTGCTGCTGCGTCTGCTCGGTGAGCAGGTTCGCGCTTTCCTGGTTCTGGTCGGCCGCCACCAGGTTGCTGGCGCCGGTCTGCAGCGTGTTGATCATGGCCGTGGTGAACGTCTGCCGGGTCGAAATCGTCGACGAGTTGGTGCCGAAGGTCTCGGTCTGGGTCTGCACGGCCGAGATCGCGGTGTTGATGTTGGTCACCAAGCTCGAGAGCGTGCTGGTATCGAAGAAAGAGCCGGCCGCCGAACCGCTGATTGACGACAGGCCGAGTCCGGCCGAGTTATAATTCACGCCGTTGATCGTCAGCGAGCTGGTGGCTGTCTCGTTGAAGTTGATCTGCAGATTGTTGCCGCCGATCAGATTGACGCCGTTGTAGCCGGAGTCCGCGGCCAGCTGATTGATCTGCGTCAGCAGTGTGTTGTAGTTGCTCTGGAGCGACGTCCGCGTTGTGCTGGTGCCGGAGACTGCTCCTGTGGTGAGGCCGAGCCCTGTCGAGGTGGCGTTGCTGGCAATTGTGAAAGTGGTCGAGGTGGAGCTCAGAACCAGGTCGCCGCTGCCATTGTCGGTTGCGGTGACAGCGCCGTCGAGGGTGGTGGTGCTGGCGCTGTTGATTGCGGATTCAATGGCGCTCAGGGCCTCGCCCGAGCTGATTGTGATCGTGGCGGTCGAGGTCCCGACGCTGAGCAGCAGACTGCCGGCGGCGGCGCTGGGAGCGCCGGCGGTGGAAAGGTCCACCGCTCCGGTCGTGACGCCCGCCGTCGAAAACGGTGCCGACTGCGCCTGCTGCACGGTGGACAGCGCCTGCTGCAACAGGCTGGTGATGCCCTGGAGGCCATTGGTCGCGGCATTGATCGTCTGCAGGCCCTGGCCGATCTGGTCGAGCAGCGAGCTCAGGGAGTTCGCGCTGTTGGTCAGGTTTTGCGACGTGAAGAAGGCGCTCGGGTTGTCGGCGGCGGAATTGACCGCCTTGCCGGTTGCCAGCGCTTCCTGGGTTGTCGTCAAATCGCGAGAGGTCTGCTGCAGTGACAGCAGGTTTTGCCGAATACCTGATGTCAAGGTGATATCAGACATAATCGTATACCCTTCTGGTTACAGGCCGTACTGGCTTGCACTTGCTGGACGTGCCGTACCGGCTCGATCCAAAATCGGTGACCGAATATTTACCGTAATAAGGTTAATGGATTGTTGCAGTTCGTGCGGAGAGGTATTCGACGAAGGCGAGTCCGACATGGTCCGCGGGTGTGGATTGGCCCCCGTCCAAGAGGGGCCTGCGGCCGGTAACGTCTTAGTTGGAAAACTGAGGCACTAGCCCCGCCGCCAGCGGTCGAGGGGTAGCCGCAGACGGGTCAGGTCACATTGCAGGTTGTGGGCTTGCTGAGATTGGACGGCCGCGTCAACCAGCCGTCGAAAACGCTGAGAAGACCATCCTGCTCAAGCTCACTCGCTCCGCATGGCCGCGCGAAGGCTCGGGCGCCGTCTTTTCATTTCGTCGTCGGCCGCCAAGTGGGTCGCCTGAGGGAGGATGTCGCGAGGAAGCGGTATGCTCGCCGGCCGAAGTCCGTCGGATACGCCCAAAATCAAAACGGCGGGGCATTTCTGCCCCGCCGCATGCCAGCAGGCCTATACCACAAATTTTAGCCGAACAGTTTGAGCACTGACTGGTTGGCGTCGTTAGCGATCGACAGTGCCGAGATTTCCAGCTGCTGCTGCGTCTGCTCGGTGAGCAGGTTCGCGCTTTCCTGGTTCTGGTCAGCCGCCACCAGGTTGCTGGCGCCGGTCTGCAGCGTGTTGATCATGTTGGTCGTGAACGATTGCCGGGTCGAGATGGTCGACGAATTGGTGCCGAACGTCTCGGTCTGGCTCTGCACGTTCGAGATCGCCGAATTGATGTTGGTGACCAGGCTCGAGAGCGTGCTGGTATCGAAGAAAGAGCCGGCCGCCGAACCGCTGATTGACGACAGGCCGAGCCCGGCCGAGTTATAATTCACGCCGTTGATCGTCAGCGAGCTGGTGGCTGTCTCGTTGAAGTTGATCTGCAGATTGTTGCCGCCGATCAAATTGACGCCGTTGTATCCGGAGTCCGCGGCCAGCTGATTGATCTGCGTCAGCAGTGTGTTGTAGTTGCTCTGCAGCGACGTCCGCGTGGTGCTGGTGCCGGAGACCGCTCCCGTGGTGACGCCGAGCCCCGTCGCAGTGGCGTTGCTGCCAATAGAGAAAGTGGTAGAGGTGGAGCTCAGCACCAAATCCCCGCTGCCATTGTCGCTCGCGCTCACGGCGCCGCCGAGCGTGGTGGTGCTGGCGCTGTTGATCGCGGATTCAATGGCAGTCAGGGCCTCGCCCGAGGTGATGGCGATCGTGGCGGTCGAGGTCCCGACGCTGAGCAGCAGATTGCCGACCGCGCCGGTGGGAGCGCCGGCGGTTGCAAGGTTCACCGATCCCGTCGTAGCTGCCGCCGTCGAAAACGGATCCGATTGCGCCTGCTGCACGGTGGACAGCGCCTGCTGCAGGAGGCTGGTGATGCCCTGGAGGCCGTTGGTGGCGGCGTCGATCGTCTGCAGGCCTTGCCCGATCTGATCGAGCAGGCTGCTCAGCGAGTTAGCCGAGTTCGTCAGGTTTTGTGACGTGAAATAGGCGCTGGGATTGTCGGCTGCGGAATTGACCGCCTTGCCGGTTGCCAGCGCTTCCTGGGTCACCGTCAAATCGCGAGAGGTTTGCTGCAGTGACAGCAGGTTTTGCCGAATACCTGATGTCAAGGTGATGTCAGACATACTCATGTACCCTTCTGGTTACAGGCCGTACTGGCTTGCACTTGCTGTACGTGCCCGTACTGGCGAGTGCGTGGTCCGATCAGGAAACGACCGGCTGCCCAATCCATGACTTGTTTCGCTTAAAGACGCGTAAAAACCCCTATTACGAGGCTTAATCCGAGTTTAACGGCGCGGACTCTCTATTCGGCCGGGATTCAACACAGATCAAATAATTCAGCCTTCGCCGTGGCGCGGCCACAACGGTTTCCGTCCATTTCGACCATTGCTGCACACTTGCGTAATCGTTCGTTAACCGAATTGTTTGCTATTGGTTAACCAGGTTTGGAGTGTTTTAAACATCCCTCCGGAAAATCGGTCTTGAACTGATGCTCGACAAAACTATCGAGGCTACACCTGCCGACCAAGGGGTCTCCGGCAGCCGCCCCGTCAACCTTGTCATCGCCACGCCCTGCTTTGGCGGTCAGGTCTCAGCGGTCTACGCGCTGTCGCTCCTCAATTTGCAGACGCGCCTCCGGCGCTACCGCGATCTCAAGCTCAAGGTGATGATGAGGGACGGCGATGCGCTGATCACCCGATCGAGGGCAAGCCTGCTGTCGCAGTTTCTCGATGACCCGACCGCTACGCACCTGCTGTTCATTGACGCCGACATCGGTTTCGAACCCGAACAGGTTCTGCGACTGATCGAATGCGGTGCCGACATGTGTGCGGCCGTCTACCCGATCAAGCGCATCGATTGGCAACGCATGAAAAACGCGCTGTCAGGTGCGCATCCCAATCCCGCGGCGTCTCTGCAATATGCGTTCGAGGTTGCCGATCCGAACGCGGTTATTGTCAACTCCGGCTTCATCAAGGTCCGCTACGCCGGCACGGGATTTCTCATGATCCGGCGCGGGGCGCTCGAGCGCATGTGTGCTCACTATCCGCAACTTCGCTACAAGCGCGATCACTCGACCGATGCTGCAACTCAAAGCGACAACCGATTTGCCCTGTTTGAATGCGCGATCGCCGAGGACGGCACGTATCTCAGTGAGGATTTCGCGTTCTGCAAGCGCTGGACCGACATGGGCGGCGAGATCTGGGCCGACCTAGACAGCCGGCTCCATCACATCGGACCAATGACGTTCTGCGGCGATCTGGCTTCGCAATTTACCCAGGTAGAGTCGGCAGGGGCGGCGTCGGTTACTGCCGAGCGGCTCACGCCAGCATGTTGACGAGACTGCCGGCGACACCGGAACCCGCCAGCAGCGAGGCGGCTGAACTCGCCATTTCGGTTGTCGGCGTCGCATAGCTCTTCGCGGTCTTCGTATTGCTGCTTGTCGTGGCCGACGTGGTCGCCGCAGGAGCCGGCGTGCTCGCGACTGGAGCGGTCTTCTTGGTCGGCTTGAAGGTCTGGTTACCCACGCCGAAGCCTAAGTTGGAGGCGTAGAGCCCTCCGATGAGGATCACGTCCGTGGTGTTCTTGCTGGTGAGCACCAGATTGCCATGGGAGCTCAGCGCCGCGGTCACCTGGGCACTACCAAAACTGTTGGTATTAATCGCCTTAATCAGATCGCCGACCGTGTCGGTTCCGGTCGAGGTATACGATGTCGTGTGCATGCCGGCAGTGACGCTGATCTTGCCGCCGGCAAGAACCCCGAGAAGCGACAGCGAGGTGTTTGTTGAAAGCGCTGCCGTTCCGGTTCCGGTGGCCGCGACGGGGATGGTCTGTGTCGCGGTCGTTGAGGCAGTGGTGGACGATAGCGGCTGCCCCGTATTGCCCGACAGTACATTCTGAATTTCTTGCGAGAGTTGCGTATTGACCCGATGCAGAGCGGTTGAGTTGGCGATCCTTGCGAGGCCCTTCCCAAGATTGGCTTCGGCCGCGGCCATCGCGTTATTTACGGCATCGGCGGCAGCGATATCCTGCTGCCAGAACGAAGTGTTGCTGCCGATGCTGCCGATACTCATGGACGATGTCTTGCGGCCTTTGGGATTGGCTCCCGTATGACCTAGCGCGGTTAATACCGTGTGTAGATGAGAAACCCTTACCTTTGATTAACCATGTTGGCCGATGTTCAAGGAACATCGGATGCGGGGTGACGGGTCGCGCGCTGCGTTCGCCATTGCAGCAATATATCTGGCCGCGGCCGAAATGGCCTCCAGGTGATCCAAGCATGACCAATGAAGCGATTGCACGGCCTCTGCGCGCGCCCGACGCCGTTGAGCAGGCGCTGGCGCTGCATCAGCGCGGGCGGCTGGGTGAAGCCGCGCGGATCTACGATGCGTTGCTTGCGGCCGATCCGGACAATTTCGATGCCCTGCATCTTTGCGGCGTGCTGCGGCACCAGCAGGGCCGCTCGGTCGAAGGCTTGCGCCTGGTCGGTGCCGCGCTCGCGGCACGGCCCGGAGTGGCCGACGCGATCATCAATTACGGTGTCATTCTCCAAGCGCTCAGGCGCCACCAGGAGGCGCTTGCCGCGTTCGACGCCGCTTTGGCACGGTGCGCCGAAAGCGCTTCGGCGCACTATAATCGCGGTCGATCCCTGGCCAGTCTCGGACGCCACGATGATGCGTTGGCGAGTTACGAAAAGGCGCTCGCGCTCGCGCCTTCGCACATCGACGCCCGGCTCTATCGCGGCAATGCATTGGTCGCGCTGGGGCGCTGCCAGGAGGCGCTCGACGATTACGACGCGGTCCTGGCATCGCAGCCGCGCCATGCGATGGCGCAAACACGGCGCGGCAATGCGCTGATTGCGTTAAAGCGGCACCAGGAAGCGCTCGCCGCTTATGACACGGCGCTGGAGCTCTTGCCCGATGACTCCGAGGTGCTCAACAACCGCGGCGTCGCGCTCAATGCACTTGGACGTTGGGCAGAGGCTCTCGAGAACTGCGAACGCGCAATTTCCATACGGTCCGATTACGCCGACGCGCTCTACAACAAGGGCAACGCCTGGGTCGGACTCCTGCGGCCTGAGGAGGCATGTGCAAGCTTTCGGGAGGCGCTTGCGCTCGATCCGCGGCGGCTCGATGCGCTGAACAATCTTGGGCTGGCATTGCTCGATCTGAAAAAGCCCGAGGAGGCGTTGGAGAAGTTCGAAGCCGCACTGGCGATCAATGCCGACCATCAAGAAACACAGCAAAATCACGCCAACGCGTTATTGCGGCTCGATCGCTTCGAGGAAGCGCTCGCGGCCTGCGATAAATGTCTCGCCCAAGAACCTGGGCAGCCGGATGTGCTGAACACGCGTGGGGTCGTCCTTGGCAAGCTCGGCCGCCATGCCGAAGCCTTGGCGGATTACGATGCGGCACTGGAGGTCAAGGGTCGCGACGACATCGAAGTCAATCGCGGAACCGCACTGCTCAATCTCGATCGCATCGAAGAAGCACTTGCCTGCTTCGACGCGGTCATCGCGCGACAGCCCGGCAACATCCCCGCTCTGATCTACCGCGGCAACGCCTGCATAAAGGATAAGCGCTTCGACGAGGCGTTGACGAGCTATGAGCGGGCGCTGGCTGTCGACCCCGGCAACCCGATCGCGCACACGGATCGCGGAGTAGCGCTGAGCTTGCTCGATCGTTTCGAGGAAGCGATCGCCAGTCACGAAGAGGCCATCCGCATCGAGCCGCACATCGTTGGCGCGCACATCAATCGCGGCAACGTGATGCTCAAGCTGACGCGCTTGCAGGAGGCGCTGGAGGCCTACACGGAGGCGCTGGCGCGCGAACCGGTGAACTCCGAGGCCAATTTCAACGCGGCGATCACGCGTCTGTGCCTGGGCGATTATCGCGAAGGCTGGAAGCAATACGAGCACCGCTGGGGGACGAAGCATTTCGCGGGTCATCGCCCCAACTATCCGCAGCCCATGTGGCGCGGCGAAGATATTGCCGGAAAGAGAATCGTGCTGAACGCCGAGCAGGGCATGGGCGACGTCATCCAGTTCGTGCGCTATGCGCCGCTGGTTGCCGAACGCGGCGCCGAAGTTGTCCTCGCGGTGCCGCGTGCGCTCAAAACGCTGGTGGAAACAGTGCCGGGCGTTTTTCTCGTTGCGTCCAGCGGCGACGGGCTGCCGGAGTTCGATCTATATTGCCCGCTGATGAGCCTGCCGCTGGTCTTTGGCACCGAGCTTGCAACAGTGCCGGCGAACATTCCTTATCTGCGGCCTTATGCGGATCGCATCGCCGCGTGGCAACCGCGCTTGCCCGACAACGGAAGGGCGCGTGTCGGGGTGTGCTGGGCAGGCAATCCTGGTTTTGGCAACGACCGCCATCGTTCGATCCCGCTCGAACGCTTTGCCGCGCTGTTTGACGTGCCCGGGATCGATTTCGTCAGCCTGCAAAAGGAAGTGAACCCGGCGCACGTGGCGCTGTTGGAGCAGCACGGGATATTGCGGCTTGGCGAGCAATTCGAAGATTTTGCGGACACCGCCGCCGTCATCGCGATGCTCGACCTTGTTGTTGCGGTCGACACTTCGGTTGCCCACCTCGCAGGCGCGATGGGCAGGGTGACGGCTCTTCTGCTGCCGTTCTCGCCCGATTGGCGTTGGCTGCTCGACCGCAACGACAGCCCCTGGTATCCGACCATGCGCCTGTTTCGACAGAGCTCGACCGGGGATTGGGGCGACCCGCTTGGGAAGCTGTGCCGGGAGCTCGAGGACGTAGCACGGCGTCCCCGCTGAGTTCGGTTGACCGCACTCGCCCAGGAATCGGGTGGCGCTGCGCGCTGTGATAACAGCACTTGCGTCTTAATCAGAACATTGCGGGTGACGTAATGACAAGCCGTGTTGTCAGGACCTATGGGACCGTCGGCGCAGACGAACAGAAGGCGATGAGCGGCTTGGAGTTTGTCCAGGGTCTCGTCAATAGGACGCTGCCGCTGAATACGATGGCGGAGACGCTGGTCTACGACGTGATCGAAGCGGTGAGCGGCCGCGTTGTCGTCGCCGCCAAGCCGAATGGCGCTCATCTCAATCCCTCCGGCACGGTTCACGGCGGCTACGCGGCGACGCTGCTCGATAGCTGCATGGGGCTCGCGATCCGCTCGACGCTGGACAAGGGCTTCGGCTCGACAACGCTCGAATTCAAGATATCGCTACAGCGGCCGATTACGCCGGAGACGGGCTTGATCTCCGCGGAGGGCGTTGTTCTCAGCCGTGGCCGCCGTATCGGTACGGCCGAAGGGCGCATTATGGACGAGCAGGGGCGGCTGCTCGCCCACGGCACGACGACATGTTTGATCTTTGAGAGCTGAGTTGGAACGTAGCGTTTCGACAGAAACAGGTCGCTACCCGCAATTCCACATCGGTCCGATCGGGGTCGGCGTCCAGCACGGGCCAAAGCTGCCGCCGTTGTAGCGGCCGCGGTAATATCCGGGCCGGCCGAAATAGTAGTGGCCGCGATAATCCCAGTAGCTCGGCACGTATTCGGGACCGTCGCCAATGACTCCCCGCGGGCCATAGATGGGAACGTTGGTGTTCGGCGGCTGATGATAGCCGGGCAGGAAGCCGTAGCCGTGCCAGTGATAGACCGGCCGCTTCTTGTGCGGCGGCGCGGCCAGCGCAAGAGCGGGCACGAGCGCCAAGACAATTGCGCTCGATAGAAAAATTCGATGTGACATCATCACGATGCGGCTTCCAGTTCGCGTAAACGGGCGTGATGATACGCCGGAACCGGCAGCCCGAGATTGCCGCGCAGCGTTGAACTTTCGTATGCGGTACGGAACAGTCCGCGCCGCTGCAATTCGGGAATAACGCCATCGACGAAGTCGTTCAGGCTGCCGGGAAAGTACGGCAGGATGACGTTGAAGCCGTCGGCGGCGTGCTCTTCGACCCACTGCTGCATCGTATCGGCGATCTGCTCGGGCGTTCCCACGACTTCAAGGTGGCCGCGCGCACCGGCGAACCGCTGGTAGAGCTGGCGGATCGTGAGGTTTTCCCGCTTCGCCATCTCGGCCACCGCGTCGGCGCGGCTCGCAACCACGTCGTTTTTGGGTAGTTTCGGCAGCGGGCCATCGAGTGGATAGCCGGTGAGATCGAAGCCGATGCGGCGCGACAGCAATCCAAGCCCGACGTCCGGATGGATAAGGTCCTGCATATAGGCATATTTTTTCTTTGCCTCTTCCTCAGTCCCGCCGACGGTGACGGCCAGTCCCGGCAAAATCTTCAGGTGATCGGGGTTGCGGCGGTATTTCGCCATGCGGCCTTTGACGTTGGCGTAGAAAGCCTGGCCGTCTTCGAGTCGCGATTGAGCAGCGAAGATGACTTCGGCGGTTTCGGCGGCGAGCTCCATGCCGTCTTCTGATGCGCCGGCCTGTACCAGCACGGGCTGGCCCTGCGGTGAGCGCGGCACGTTGAGCGGACCTCGTACATCGAAATATTTGCCGTGGTGATCCAGCACATGCATCTTGTCGGGGTCGAAGAACGCTCCGGTGGCACGATCGCGCACGAACGCGTCGGCATCCCAGCTGTTCCACAGGCCGACAACGACCTGGGCGAACTCGCGCGCCCGGCGATAGCGTTCGACCTTGGGTGGGTGCGCGGTGCGGCCGAAGTTTTGCGCCTCGGTTTCGTTGCCCGAGGTGATCAGGTTCCAGCCGCCGCGGCCCTCGCTGACCAGATCGAGCGAGGCGAACTTGCGCGCCAGCGCGAACGGTTCCTCATAAGTGGTACTCGCGGTGCAGACCAGGCCGATGTTGCGGGTGAAGCCGGCAAGAGCCGCCATCTGGGTGAACGGCTCGATCCAGGCGACGTAATGCATGCGGTGCAGTCCGTCGGGACTGGTTGTCCACGCGCTCTGCGTGTCGGCCGAAAACATCATGTCGAAACAGCCACGCTCCGCCGTCTGGGCCATTTCCACAATGCGCTTGAAGTTGACGTTGGCGTCGGCGTGCGAATCGGGGTGACGCCAGGACGCCACGTGGTGGCCGACCGGCCGCACGAACAGGCCGAGCTTCATGTGATTGATCTTGCTGCCCTTGCTCATTTTGTGCTTCCCAACCGGCGTTCTCCGCGTGGGCCGCGACCGTTACGGCGCGCGGCCGTGCCACCGGCGATAATCGGCACGCCTCGCGCCAAGATCAATGGCGTATTTTTCGGTGCCCCCATGCCGCGCCGGGGGGCTCCGACCTTGGGTTGCAGTCCGGATTGCGCTCAGGCGGCCGCGAGACGAGGCAGGATCAGAGGCCGACGGCCCGCATCGAGCTCGGCGACCTTGTGCGCGATCGCCGGATTGGCGCGCATCAGGCGCACCCGTTCGTCCAGCCGCTCGCCGGCTAGGACCAGCGGAAAATTGAAGCTGTCATGAAACATGAAGTGGCGGGAGGACCAAGACGGCCGCGTGCATTCGAATGAAAACTGCGATGCGAGCGTCTCCGGGGGCCATTTGAGGCCGTGGCGCTGCAGCATCGGACGGTAGGTGCGAGAAATAAGGTCGTCTTCCTTGTAGGTGGTGAGCGGAAACTCGGCGGTGTTCTGTTGCAGGAACCGCATCAGCCGCATTGAGCGGATGGCGTTGCCGTTGCCGACGTTGAGGCCGTCGTCGTACCACCACGGCGCGCCGATATAATCGTATTGCAGAAACTCGTCGCGCCAGCAGCTGGGATTGACGATCCAGCCATCCCAGTGAATCAAAATCATCCAGCCGGTTGAGATGTGTTTGGGCAGTTCGTACCAGAGAAATTTGCAGCACTCGGCGATGCTGGGCCATTTTGGAACCTTGACCCAGCGCGTGCCCGGCATTGCCAGATCGGTGTCACTGAACACGACGGCGTCACCGAAATCGATGCCGCGCATGGAGTCCGCAATCGCGAGCCGGGCGAGGTCGGGACACTGTACGTCGATCATGACCAGCGTCAGTTCCGGCAGTTGCAGCTTCATTGATTGGCTCCTGCGGCAGAGCTAGCTGCGTTTGCGACGTAGTCCTGCAATGCCGCGGCGACGCGGCCGATCACCGGATCCCAGCTGCGCGATTTGTCCTGCCGGAATTGCCGCACACTCGGATACCAAGGACTGTCATCACGGTCGAGCAGCCAGCGCCAGCATGTGTTGTATCGATTGAGTAGCCACATCGGCTTCCCGAGTGCGCCGGCAAGGTGCGCGACCGACGTATCGACCGCAATGACGAGGTCGAGATTGTCGATCAGCGCCGCGGTGTCGGAAAAGTCGTGAAAGTCGCTGCTCCAGTCGATGATGCGATGGCGCAGCGGGCTGCTCCGCAACTGCGCGATCGCGTCCTCGCCTTTCTGCAGGCTCACGAACTCGCAATCGGCTACGTCGAGCAACGGTGCGAGTGAGTCGAAGGTGACGCTGCGCTGTCGGTCGATGAGATGTGCGTTAGGCAGCCGCTTGCGCGGATCGCCGGCCCAGACCAGTCCAACTCGGGGTTGGCCGTGCGGGCCGAGCCGGGCGCGCCATCCATCTCGCTTGGCTGCATCCGACGACAGGTAGCGGGTTTCACCCGGGATCGTGTCGAGTTCGGTGTTGAATGCGAGCGGCAGGCTCAGGAGCGGGCAATGCATATCGAAAGCGGGCAGGGGATCGCCCTTCGCAATGACCTCCGTGCCGGACGACAGCGTCCGCATCAGTGCGACGAGCGGCTTCTGCACCTCAAAAATTACACGTGCGCCGCGGGCGGTCACGCGCGGCACGTAACGGCAGAACTGCAGGGTATCGCCCAGTCCCTGTTCGGCGTGCAGCAGGATGGTCTTGCCGGCGATGTCATCAGTCCCGATCCATTGCGGCTGTGCAAAATTGCGGCCTTCGGAATTCAGTTGATCCGTGAGCCATCGCCATTCGTATTGCTTCCATCCGCGGCCTAGATCGCCGGTAAGCAGCAGACAATGCGCCGCATTGAAATGGGCCTCGGCAAAATCCGGCCGCAGCGCGATCGCGCGTTCGAAGCTCGCCACCGCCTCCTCGAAGCGATCCAATTCCCTCAGCGCATTGCCGCAATTGGAATAGGCTTCGGCAAAGTCTTGCCGCAGCCCGTAGGCCCGCTGGTACTCCTCAAGCGCTTCTTCGAAGCGATGCAGTTCTTGCAAGGCATTGCCGCGATTAGAGAGCGCCTCGGCAAAATCGGGCCGCAGTGCCAGTGCGCGATCGTAGCTCACCAGAGCTTCCTCGAAGCGATGCAGATCGTGCAGGACGGTCCCACGGTTGGAATGCGCTTCGGCGTAATCTGGCTTTAAGGACAGGGCGCGATCATAGCCCGCCATCGCTTCGTCCAGGCGTTTCAGCTTGCGCAGCGCATTGGCGCGATTGCAATGCGCCTCGGCAAAGTTCGGCTGCAGCTTAAGTGCGCGCTCGCAGCTCGTCAGCGCTTCTTCGAAACGCTTCAGTTCGCAGAGCACATCGCCACGGTTGGAATGCGCTTGGGCGAAGTCCGGGCGCAGCGCGAGCGCATGGTCGTAGCTGGCGAGCGCTTCGTTAAAGCGCAGCAAAGCTTTAAGCACATTGCCCCGGTTTGAATGGGCCTCGGCGTAATCGGGCCGCAACACGAGCGCGCGCTCTAAGCTCTTCAGCGCCCCCTCGTATCGCTTCAATTCCTGCAGCACGACGCCTTGATTGTTGAGGACGAAAGCATTGTCGGGGCTCGATTTGAGCGCTCGCTCGATGTGCTGCAGTGCTTCGGCATGCTGGCCCCTCTGCAAGAAGATGGCGCCCAGCAATTGCCGGCTGTCAAAATGATCGGGTAAGGCGGCAAGGATTTGGCGATAAATCTGTTCGGCCTCGTCTAAGCGGCCTGCTTGGTGCCGCGCCAGTCCGTCGGCAAAGGCCGATGTCAGCGAGGCAGCTTTCGCCTGGTGCGCATGGGTGGGCCTCATCCGAGCCGTTCGGGCCGCCAATTTTGTTTTCTTCAACATTGTATGGCCCGCGCGCCAACGTCAGAATTACAACGTGCGGCTTACGGCGAGCGGCCGGCCGTGCTTGGGATTGGGCGCCACGGTGCAGCCCGACGCGCCGTAGATTTGCGGCGACGACTTTTTGGCCAGCTGGCCGGAGAGCCGCCGCACGATGCCCTCGGAAACGGCATGCGCCGTCGCCAGTACGGCCATGTTCCTTTGCAGCGTTGTGCGCAGTTCCTCCTGCGCGCTCTTGAGTGTGGTGCAGCGGCCAGGTACGGCCTGCATGATGAACTTGGCGTGGGCTTTGATCCGCTCGCTGGCAGCGTAGAGCCTGCCCGCCAGAGCCTTCTTGGTGGGTTCGATTTCGGCGGCGCTGCGTACCTTACCGGCACGCACCAGCATCGTTTCCTTCTGCAGCAGGGCTGAGAGATCCGCGAACAGGTCGGTCAGATCGTCGACCGCGCGCTCGGCTTCGGCTTTGCTGGTGATCGGGGTCATTGGGCATATGCTCCTTTACCGTGCAGTCCCTTGCCGACTGTTCCGCCGCCGGTCGATGCTTTGACGTCTATTCCCTGGTGCCGCAGCAGTTCGCTGTAAACATCGGTGGCAATGCCGATGCCGCCGCTCTTGGCGAAAGTCTTGGCGTATTGGTCGGTGAGGAACGAGCGCCACACCTTCAGTGCGCCGCTGCCGCCGAACGGACCATCGCCGTCGATGCCCGTGAACATCTGCTGGAACATGCTGTTAAGGAACATGGCCTCGAAATCTTCCGCGGCGTGTTTGGCCTTGCCCTTGGTTTTCATCTCGGCCTGAACGCTCGCGAGACCGGCATTGCCTAATGCCGATAGCGAAGAACCCAGTTCCGAGGCGCTTGTCGCTGTCATCACATCACCTCGATGTCGGCCTGGATTGCGCCGGCGGCCTTGATGGCTTCAAGGATGGTGATCAAATCGCGCGGCCCGATGCCGAGCGAATTGAGCCCGTCGACGATCTGCTGTAGCGAGACGCCCTCGTGGACGAGCGCGAGCTTTTTGCCTTCTTCCTGAACGCCGACCCGGCTGCGCGGCACCACGACGGTGCGACCGCCCGGCGCAAACGGCTGCGCTTGGCTCACCTGCGGCGCCTCCGAGATGGTGACGGTGAGATTACCCTGCGCCACCGCGACCGTAGAGACGCGCACGTCGCGGCCGATGACGATGATGCCCGAGCGTTCGTCGATGACGATTTTGGCGGCCTCATCCGGCTCGACCTGGAGCTGCTCGATGTCAGTGAGCAACTCGACCACGTTCTCATGCAACTTCTTCGGTAGCGTCAGCTGCACTGTCGACGGATCAAGTGGCTGGGCGACCGGCAGGCCCATGTAATCGTTGATCGCGACCGCAATCCTCTTGGCAGTAGTAAAATCGGGGTTGCGCAGCGCGATCCGCAACTGGTTCATCGTGTTGAGCGAGAATTCGATCTCACGTTCGATGATGGCGCCGTTCGGCAGTTGTCCAACGGTCGGAACGCCGCGGGTGATGCTGGCGGCCTGACCCTGCGCTTGGAACCCCCCTATGGAGAGGGAACCCTGTGCGACCGCGTAGACGTTGCCGTCGGCGCCGAGCAGCGGGGTCACAAGGAGGGTGCCGCCGGCGAGACTTTTGGCATCGCCCATGGCTGAAGCGGTGACGTCGATACGTGTGCCCTGGGTGGCGAATGCCGGCATGTTTGCAGTCACCATCACGGCGGCGACGTTGCCGGTGCGGATCTGCTGGCCGCGAATATTGACGCCGAGCCGTTCCAGCATCGCTTGCAGCGATTGCTTGGTGAAAGGCGCGTTGTTGAGCGTGTCGCCGGTGCCGTCGAGGCCGACGACGAGGCCATACCCGATCAGTTGGTTCTGACGGATACCCTCGACATTCGCCAAGTCTTTTATACGCGACGTCGCTGCTGCTGGCGGCACGGCAATGCCGAGCGCGACCAGCGCGGCTAGCGCGGTCTTAATCGTGCCTCGCATCTCTTGCTCCCCAAGAGGTCGGACGCAGTTCCAGATGCCAGGAGCGTGCCAGCTGCTGCGAATTTCAATAAGGCACTGAATTTATGAGGTAATTGCTCGCAGCTTGATGTGTTACGTGAGCACGCGAGCGAGCAGCCCTTGCCGGGGTTGGGCAAGTTTTGCCGCCCTTTACCCGCCGTTAACCATAAACCGACACCTTATCGCAATGCGCGTCTACGGACCCAATGGAACTGCGCTCGCAACGACGCCGTCGCCAGCGCGCCGCTCGTCAGGTGGAACCTTCAGCCTGTCGGAGCCGGCGAGTCAGCAGCCGCAAAGTGCGGCGGTGGCATTGCGGACGCTTGGCGGCATCGATGCACTCATCGCGCTGCAGGGGGTTGAGGACCCGGTCGAGCGCCGCCGCCGGGTAGTCAAACATGGGCGCCGGGCGCTCGACGCGCTCGACGAGGTCAAGCTGGGGCTGCTCTCCGGCACGCTCGACCAGGGGACGATGCTCCGGCTCAAGGCCGTAGCGGCCGACCTGAAAGAAGGATCGGGTGACGTCAGGCTCGATTCAGTGGTCGCGGAGATCGATCTGCGGGTTGAAGTTGAGCTCGCCAAAGCCGGCATGTCTTAACGGCAAGCCGCTGAAATCCCGGCCATTTGTTCGGCGTTAAATTTTTGCTGCAGTGCAAAATTGCTGCGCTCGGTCTTTAGCCTGTTGGCAACATCATTCTTATTGTCTCTGTCATAGACGCTCGATATATAGGCCAGCCTCGCGGGGGAGGGCCCCGCACCAGTTGCGTGCGCGGAGTGAGGGCATATGCAGTCGGTCAAGAGCAAAAACGGTCGATCCGACGACAAGTTCATCAAGAACGGCAAAGGCACGCCGATAACGTATCGGCCTACCGACAAAGAGCCGTTCATGAATGAGCGCCAGCGCGAGTATTTCCGCATCAAACTGATGGAATGGCGCGACGACATTCTCAAGGAAGCCAAGGAGACGCTGCAGCATCTCCAGGACGAGAGCCAGAATCACCCCGATCTTGCCGACCGCGCGTCTTCGGAAACCGATCGCGCCATCGAGCTGCGGGCCCGCGACCGGCAGCGTAAGCTGATCTCCAAGATCGATGCCGCGCTGTCTCGCATCGAGGACGGCACCTATGGCTTTTGCGAGGAGACCGGCGAGCCGATCTCGATCAAGCGCCTCGAAGCGCGCCCGATCGCGACGCTGTCGGTTGAGGCGCAGGAACGCCACGAGCGCCGCGAGCGGGTCTACCGCGAGGAATAGTTTTGCCCCTTGTTTGCGCAGCTTTGCGGCCGATTGCTGCGATTCAATAAGACTTCGGCAATCCCAAAACCCGCTCGGCGATGAAGCACAGGATGAGTTCGCGTGACACGGGAGCCAGCCGCGGGATCATGCTTTCGCGGAAATAGCGCTCGACGTGATACTCCTTGGCATAGCCGAAGCCGCCGAGCGTCATGACCGCAGTCTGGCACGCCTTGTGACCGGCTTCGGCCCCGAGATATTTGGCGGCGTTGGCGGCGGGGCCGGCCGACTCGCCGTGGTCGTAGAGCCAGGCGGCCTTGAACACCATGAGATCGGCGGCCTCGAGCTCCATCCAGCATTGCGCCAGCGGATGCTGGATCGCCTGGTTTTGTCCGATCGGCCGGTCGAACACGACGCGTTCCTTGGCATAGGCGGTGGCGCGTCTGAGCGCCGCGCGGCCGAGCCCGATCGCCTCGGCGGCGACCAGAACGCGCTCCGGATTGAGCCCGTGCAGCAGATATTTGAAGCCCAAGCCTTCTTCGCCGATGCGATCGTCGAGCGGCACCTCGAGGCCATCGATGAACAACTGATTGGAGTCGACCGCGGCGCGCCCCATTTTGTCGATCTCACGTATTTCGACGAAGCGGCGATCGAGCGTCGTGTAGAACAGGCTTAAACCGTCGGTCGGTTTCTGCACCGCTTCGAGCGGCGTGGTGCGCGCCAGGATCAGCATCTTGTCGGCAACTTGCGCGGTCGAGATCCAGACCTTCGTGCCGTTGAGAACGTAATGGTCGCCACGGCGCTCGGCGCGCGTTTTGAGCTTCGTGGTCTGCAGGCCGGCGTCGGGCTCTGTTACCGCGAAGCAGGCTTTCTCCTTGCCGGCGGCCACCGGTGGCAGCATGCGGGCTTTCTGCGCATCGGTGCCGTACACCACGACCGGGTTGAGCCCGAAAATGTTCATGTGCACCGCGGACGCGCCCGACAGTCCGGCGCCCGAGCTGGTGATGGCCTCCATCACGATCGCGGCTTCGGTGATGCCGAGGCCCGCGCCGCCATAGGGCTCCGGCATGCAGATGCCGAGCCACCCGGCGTCGGCGATGGCGCGCCTGAACTCTTCCGGAAACTCACCGTCGCGGTCGTGCTTGAGCCAGTATTCGTCACCGAAGCGCGCGCAGACCTTGGCCACGGCGTCGCGCAGCGACAGCTGCAAATCCGAGAATGCGAAGTCGATGGCGGAGCCCTCCGGCTGGAATTTTAAGGCTTTGTTTACCACGTCTGGATACCGCTCGTTAACGGTTTAGACGCCGTAGGCGAGCCATCCGGATGAACGCGCAGCTGCTTGTGCCGCCAGACGTGTCGCGCCTCGTTCGTCGCGCGCAACGCGCGCAGCAAGCGGGCGAGCTGGATAAAGCTGAGCGGCTCTACAATACGGCGCTGGCGGAGCAGCCGACCGGTTTCGACGTGCTCCATGGGCTTGGAGCGATTGCGCTGCAGCGCGGGCGACCCGGCGCGGCGCTGCCGCTTGTTCAGGAGGCGCTCAAAACCGATCCTGGCCGCGCCGACGGCTTCGCCAGCCTGGGACTTGTGTTCTATGCGCTGAAAGATTTCGAGCGGGCGCTGACGAGTTTCGACGCGGGCCTGTGTCTTGCGCCTGACAATGTAGAGCTGCGCAATCGCCGCGGTGTAGCGCTGTTGGAACTCGGCCGGGCCGGTGAGGCTTTTGAAGAGTTCGAGCGCGTTCTGGCTGGAGCGCCCGACCATTTTGAGGCGCTCGGCAATCGCGCCAACACGCTGTTCAAGCTCAACCGACCGGTCGAGGCGATCGAGCTTTACGACCGGGCGCTCAAACTAAAGCCGGGTAATGCGCCGCTATGGACCAACCGCGCCATCGCACTTCGCCGGCTGGAGCGGCCGCACGAAGCGTTGCTGAGCGCCAAGCGCGCACTCGCCGCGCAACCGGATTTCGCCCCCGCACACTTTGTCGACTCCACGGTGCGGCTTTATCTCGGCGACTTCGGCGCGGGCTGGCGTGGCTACGAGTGGCGCTGGGGCGGAGTGATGGCGAAGGAGCGCCGCAAGCTCACGGCGCCGCTGTGGCTCGGGGAAGGGGACGTTGCCGGCAAGACCATTCTGCTCCATGCCGAGCAGGGTTTTGGCGACGCGATCCAGTTCGTGCGCTATGCGCCGCTCCTTGCCGCACGTGGTGCCCGCGTGTTGCTCGAAGTCCAGCCGCAACTCGTGCGGCTGTTGTCGGGTCTGGCCGGTGTCGCGCAGGTGCTGCCGCGCCAGGCGCCGTTGCCGCCATTTGATTTGCATTGTCCGCTGCTCAGCCTGCCGCTCGCGTTCGGCACCGCGCTCGACAGCATCCCTGCCGCCGTCCCCTATGTGGCGCCAGCCGCGGAGGTCGTTGAAATCTGGGAGGAACGCCTGGCCGGGACGCCCGCCAAAGGCAGGCCGCGGGTCGGTCTGGTCTGGTCGGGCGAGCGGGCGCATGACAACGACCTCAATCGTTCGATGAGCCTTGCCGGGCTCGCGCCGGTGCTCGATCTGCCGCACCTGCAATTGATCAGCCTGCAGCATGATGTACGCGACTGCGACGCGCCGCTGCTGCAGATGCGCCCCGATATCGTGCAGATAGGCCAAAATTTTTCCGACTTTGCAGACACGGCCGCCGCCGTCGCGCAGCTCGATGCTGTGATTGCCGTAGACACCGCGGTTGCGCATCTTGCCGGCGCCATGGGCAAGCCGCTCTTTTTGCTGCTGCCGTTTGCCGCCGATTTTCGCTGGTTGCGCGAGCGCAGCGACAGCCCGTGGTACCCGACCGCGCGGTTGTTTCGTCAGCAGCAATTCGGCGATTGGACCGGCGCGGTCGAGGCGTTGGGGCAGGCCTTGCGTCACGCCACCTTCATGCCGGCGGAGCGGCTGTCGGCGTGACAAAATAGAAGTGTCGCAGCCGCGTCATTCGCCCTGGCAATGGTCCGAAATGCCGATCAGGCCGAACCCAGGGAGAGCATCATGAGCGGTCACGACATTCACAAACACCATGAAAAGGCGGCCGAGCACCACGAGCACGCGGCCAAGCATCACCGCGAGGCCGCGAAGCACCACCAGGCGAGCGGTCCGCAAAAGGCGGCCCATCATTCCAAGATCGCGCACGGTCACGCGCTGCATGCGACGGAGCATCACGCGCATGCCTCCAAAATGCACGCCCAACACCACGGCTGATTCAGCGGCAAAGAATCGCGGCCTCCGGCGGGGAGCTGCCGGAGGCCGCGCTGTCGCGGGGTCGCCTGCGCACTGCGAACCCCGGGGAGATCGGCCGTCAGACGACGGAAAACGAATGCTCAAAACGGCAATATGACATTGGTCACCTGCTGCCCCCACGGTTGGGTTTGGATGTTCGTCAGCGTGCCCTTGCCGCCATAGGCAACGCGCGCCTCGGCGATCTTGGGCAGATCGATCGTGTTGTCGCTTTGGATATCTTCCGGGCGCGCGACGCCGGCGATGAGCAATTCGCGCATTTCGGAGTTGAGCCGTATTTCCTGCTTACCCTCGATCACCAGATTGCCGTTGGGCAGGACCTGGGTGACGACGGCGGCGATGTTGGTGACCAACTGATCCTGGCGGTTGATAGAGCCGTTGCCCTGCATCTGGGTATTGCCGTCGGCCGCCAGTACCGAGCCTGGCAGGACCGCTTTGGCGGGGTTGGCGATGGTGTTGGCACCGATGAAATTGGTGATGTTGGAGTCTTCCGTGGTGCTGCGGGTCAGCTGCGTCTGGTCCTGAAATTCCGCGGTGTCGTTGACGTTGACCTTCACGGTGAGAATATCGCCGACCTGGTGCGCGCGCTGGTCGTTGAAAAACGCGCGCGAGCCGTTGCGCCACAACGAATTGGGATTGTAAGTGGCCGGTTGCGGCGTTGGCATCGGCATCTGTACCGGTTTGTATCCTGGTTCCGTCGTCGGGTTCTTCACGGGCGACAGCTTCGGCGTCTCGCCGAGATGCGCCAGCTGATTGAAGGTCGAGCACGAGGAGGAAAACACCGCGACCGATGACAGCAGCACGCAACGCAAAATCACGACTCGATGGCACATGACACTAACCTTTCACTGCGTACTGCTACTCCCGACGCTCCACTGCTGCGACGGCGCGGCCCGACTCCGGCCCGTTTTGCGAAAGATGCATGGCTGTATTTGCCACCATAACGCGACCGGGGCCGCTGATCACACCCTGGACGACACGCTTGGTCTGCTGATTGAGCACGTTGATGGTGTCGCCGAGTGCACCGGATTCCTGTGCCTGGCCGCGCAGCGTCAGCACCAGGCCGGGCGCTTCATAGACCAGCGTCACAGTGTCGTTGCGCTGCACGATGTTTGGTTTCATCAGATCGGAGACCTGGATCGGCTGGCCGGGGCGTAATTGCCGCCGTGCCGCTTGCCCGATGGCTCCCTTCATGTCGGCGAGGCCGCCGGACTGCGCTTTCGGCCGCCGCAGCACAGTAAGCTCGGACGCCTGCAGCACCTCGCCGCGCTCGATAGGGTGATCGACGGTAATGGCATCGACGGTCTGGATCGCGACGCCGGTGAAATGCGCGGGATGGCGCTGCAGCACCAGGCTTGACGGTAGGCCGAACGTCACATCAAAGCGGCCGCTGCGTGTGTCGTAGTTAAGCGCCAGCACCTGCAAGTCGCCCGAGGCGCGCGCTTCGACTTCGAGCGGATGCACTGGCATGTCGAAATTGAGCGAGATGTCGTGCGCGTCGCCGATCTGGTATTGCGTGGAAAGCACACGCGCGATGCGATCGGAAATGTCCTGCGCTGTGATGGTGCGGCTTGCGTGCGTCACTACCACCTCGGCGAGACCGCGGGTGTCGATGTCGATGAGCTGATGCGGCCGGATTGCCTCAATGACACGATCGGTCGATACCGCACCGGTGGTGCCGAGGTCGGGCGCGCGGAACACCGGAATGTCGGCGACCGGACCGGCGTTCTCGATAAGGTCGCCGATACGCACGACGTCGCCCGCGACCGTGACGGTGGCGCGCAGCGCCGGCCGCTCCGATTGCGCCAGGGCCGGCGTCACAGCGGGTATCAAGGCCGGTACGGTGAACGTCAGCAGCAAAAGAACACTGCGAATGGCTGTGCGGATCATGGTCTGGATCCTTCTCATCGCGCCAGCTGCGATGTTGTTTGCAGCATTTGATCGGCGGCGGTGACGACCTTGGAATTCATCTCGTAGGCGCGTTGCGCGGCGATCAGATTGGAAATCTCAGTCACCGCCTCGACGTTGGACTGTTCGAGGCTGCCCTGTAGCAGCGTGCCGGCGCCATTGGTGCCGGGCGTTCCGTCCTGCGGCGTGCCGGAGGCCGGCGTGGCGGTGAAAAGGTTGCTGCCGTTGGCCTGCAGACCCGCATCATTGATGAACGTCGTCAACGTGAACTGGCCGAGGATGCTTGACGTCGTGCTGCCCGTCGGCGTTACCGAGACTTGGCCTTGCTGATTGACCGTCAGCCCGGTCGATCCTTGCGGCACCGTGATGGTCGGCTGCACGAGGTTGCCCTCGGCGGTGACGATGCGGCCTTGCGAGTCCATCTGGAACGAACCGTCACGGGTGTAGCTGAAGGTGCCGTCCGGCATCAGTATCTTGAACCAGCCGGTGCCCTGGATGGCGACATCGAGCGGATTGCCGGTCTGCGCCAGCGAACCTTGCGTCATCAGCCGTGGCGTCCCCACAGTCTTCACACCGGAGCCAAGCTCGATGCCAACCGGCAGGATGTTGCCCTGATCGGAGGCCTGCGCGCCGATGCGTTGCACGTGTTCGTAAAGCAGGTCCTGAAACTCGGCGCGCTGGCTCTTGTAGCCGGTGGTGGTCATGTTGGCGATGTTGCCGGCGATGACCTGGACCTGCAGGTCCATGGCCGCCATGCCGGTTGCCGCGGTATCGAGCGCACGCATCTAATGTCTCCTCAACTTGCTCGATTTCAGGCGCTGCCCGATGTGGGCGTCTGCGAAAGCTGGCTCAGCGCGTTTTTGCGTTGCTCGCTCTGCTGCTGCAGAACATTGGCAATGTCGGTGTAAGACTGGGTGATCTGGAGCATGCGCGTCATTTCGCCGACGGCATTGACGTTGGATTTTTCGATCGCGCCTTGCACCACGCGGGTACCGACCGCCGGCGCTCCCGGATTGACCCCGGGCGGCGCGAGAAATGTGCTGCCGCCGTCTTTCTCCAAACGGCTCGGCTGATCGAAGGAGACGAGCTGCAGCCGGCCGCGCTGCGAATCCCCGATGCTGTTGCCTTCGCGCACGGTGATGATGCCGCTCGGGCTGATGATCACGTCATGATCGGTGTTCTGAAACGTGATCGGGCCGTTGTCGCCCATGACCGGAAAGCCCTCGCTGGTGACGAGCTGACCGGAGGCGTTGGTATTCAGTGCACCGTTGCGGGTGTAGCGCACGCCGCGCGGCGTCTGCACCGCGAGATAGGCGTTGCCGTCAATGGCGACGTCGAGCGGATTGCCGGTACGCTGAATGGCGCCGGGGGCGAAATTGATCCAGCTGGCGCGGTCGGTGACGAAGCTGATGCGGCGGTCGTTGCCGGCAAAATCGTCGTCGCGCGCGTCCGGCATCAGGTATTCGGCAAACAGTGTATTGTCGGCCTTGTAGCCGGTGGTGTTGATGTTGGCGATGTTGTTGGCAACGACGTCGAGCTCGTGACTGAGCGCCATCTGCCGCGACAAGCCGACGAGAAGCGCATTCTCCATCGGATACTCCCCTTGAGCCTTGCGCGATGTCCCCGCGGCACCGCGATGCCGCCTGCTCTCCCAAGCTGCGGCAAGGAGCGGAGTGCAGAAGCCGTGCCAAGCCAAATATCCCAGTGAAAACAATCTTCTGGGTGCCGCACTGGGAGCCGGTGGGCGGGCAGAAAAAGCCGTTATTTACCTTCCACCCGGCAAAAATTTCCGGTCGCGCGGTTCCCGGCAAGCATCTGTTAACCATTGCGACCTAGCTTCGGCGATGACGGTGCCGCAGCCTTGAGGCGCTGACAAAAGCGCCTGCAGCGTTGGTTGTTTTGCGTCCTGCCGGCTGTGCGCGTCACCGAGCCGAGCGGGAGCCGTCATGGCGAAGAAACCAGCCAAAGACGAGAGTGACGAGGCTGACGCTGAAGCGCCGGCCGCGGCCGAGGGCGAAGAGGGGGCAAAAAAGCCTTCAGGCCTTAAGCGCTTTCTCTCGATCAAGTTCATCGCCATCGCGGCGGTCGCGTTCATCGCAGTGGGCGGAATCGGGGGCGGCGCTTGGCATTTCCTCGGCGGCAGCCGCACCGAAGCGGCGCCGGCCGCGAAGATCAAGCCGCCGGTCTTCTTCGAAATGCCGGACGTGCTGGTGAATCTGTCGTCGACAGGCAACGACAGGACCCAATATCTGAAGGTCAAGGTCGTGCTCGAATTGCCGAATGAGGCGATGAAGGCGCAGATTGAGCCGCTGATGCCACGGCTAATGGACACCTTTCAAACGTATCTGCGTGAATTGCGGCCGACCGATCTCGATGGATCCGCCGGTCTTTATCGCCTCAAAGAAGAACTGACCCGGCGCGTCAATGCCGCGATCTCGCCCGATCACATCAATGCCGTGCTGTTCAAAGAAATCGTAATCCAGTGAGTCTCCGCCCGCTCCGATCTCCGCACGCGCGGAACTGATTGGGCTAGCAAGCCTACGGACAGGGACAACGCTCCGGCGATGGCGCAACAAAAAGACCAAGTCGATCAAGACGCGCTTGCGGCCGAATGGGGCGTAGCGCTCGAAGCCGAACAAGATGCCGCCGAGGCCGAAAAGACGGCTGCTCCGGCCGAGGCCGAGGGTGGCGCCGATGCCATGGCCGCGCATTGGGCGACGATGGTCGACGATGGCCATGCCGTGCCCAACACCAAGGGCGGCGCCGAACGCATCCTCACCCAGGAAGAAATCGACTCGCTGCTCGGTTTCTCGCTCGACGACGTATCGCTCACCGACAATTCCGGCATCCGCGCCATCATCGACTCCGCGATGGTCTCCTACGAGCGGTTGCCGATGCTGGAGATCGTCTTCGACCGGCTGGTCCGGTTGATGACGACCAGCCTGCGCAATTTCACTTCGGACAACGTCGAAGTATCGCTCGACCGCATCACCTCGGTCCGCTTTGGCGATTATCTCAATTCCATACCGCTGCCCGCGATCCTGGGCGTGTTCAAGGCCGAGGAGTGGGAGAATTTCGGCTTGGTGACGGTCAATTCGAGCCTGATCTATTCGATCATCGACGTGCTGCTCGGCGGCCGGCGCGGCCAGACCGCCATCCGTATCGAAGGCCGTCCCTACACCACGATCGAATCCAACCTCGTCAAGCGCATGATCGAGGTGGTGCTGGCCGACGCGGAGCTCGCTTTCAAGCCGCTGTCGCCGGTGAAGTTCAACATCGATCGGCTGGAGACCAATCCGCGCTTTGCCGCCATCTCGCGGCCCGCCAATGCGGCGATCCTGGTGCGGCTGCGCATCGACATGGAGGATCGCGGCGGCAACATCGAGCTGCTGCTGCCTTATGCGACCATCGAGCCCATCCGCGACGTGCTGTTGCAGATGTTCATGGGCGAGAAATTCGGCCGCGACCCGACCTGGGAAGGCCATCTCGCGACGGAAATCGGCTTGGCAGAAATTGCAGTCGATGCCGTGCTTTACGAGGCGCGGCTGCCGTTAAAGCAGATGATGAAGCTCGATGTCGGCGACACGCTGATGCTGGAGCTGAAATCCGATGCGCCTGTCATCGTGCGCTGCGGCGACATTACGCTGACTGAAGGCCGCATGGGGCGGGTCGGCGACCGGGTCGCCGTGCGCGTCGCCAAACCAATACGCAAGCCGACGACGACCTTCGCCATGTTCGAGATGGCGGGCGGATCGGGCGGTCCGATGGAGGCATCATGAGCGACGTACTGGGAATGATCATCGAAGGACTGGTCGCAGTTCTTCTCATGCTGACCATCGGTTATTGCATGCTGTTGAACAAGCGACTGAAGCTGCTGCGCGCCGACGAAGACGCCTTGCGCGCCACCATCGGCGAACTGATCACCGCCACCGAGATAGCTGAACGCGCGATCTCGGGGCTGAAAGCCGCGGCGCACGATTGTGAGACTGGGCTCGGCGAACGGCTCGGCCGCGCCGAGATTTTGAACACCGAACTGGACCACAAGCTTGCCGCAGGGCGGCATGTGGTCGGTGACCTGATGCAAATTGCGACCGCCGGCCGGCGCGTCGCGCAAAGCCCGCATGTCCAGCAGCACGTTCAGCCGGCCCCACCGAGTCAGCACGGTCAGCCAGCTGCCGCGCCGTTGCAGGACGCGAAGGCAATTGCGGAAGCCGCGCAGGCGTTCAGCGAGCGGCTGCGCCATAAGGCGATCGGTCGTGCTGCATGATGCGCTTCGTCCGCGATCTGCGCCTGATTCCGATCGCTCTATTCGCGAGTGTCTGCCTTCTGGTCATTAAAGTCGCCGACCTTGCGCTCGACGGCAGCCGCTGGATTTCCGGCGATGTACCGGCGAACCGGGAGGGCGTGCTGCGCCATGCGTCGGATTTGCAGAACGGCGCCGGCGGCAAGCAATCCTGGGCGCAGCAGATGTTCAACTTCCCGGTCAACGGCGAGACCGGCCGGACTGATGAAGCGCCGCGCACCGACCTGCCATTGCCGCGCGCCGAACTGGCGCGGACGAACCGCCCTCCCGCACCCGCGGACGATGGCGACATCACCGGCTCGATTGCCGCCGAGCCGGCTGCTCCGGCTGCGGCCGGAGCCAAACCGGCGCCCGCCAAACCCGGTGCGGAAAAGCCCGGACCAAAGGAGCCGCCGAAAACGCCCGATGGCATCGTTATCCCGATTGACGGCGCCAAGCTTCCGTCCGGCGCTGAGCGGGAAATTTTGCAGCGGCTGCAACAGCGCCGTGAGGAACTGGATAAGCGCGGCCGCGAGCTCGATATCCGTGAGAATATGGTCAAGGCTGCCGAGCAGCGCATCAGCGCGCACCTCGCCGAGATCAAGGAAGTCGAGGGACGGATCAAGACCGAGACGGTGCAGAAGGACAAGGCCGAAGCGGACCGCTTCAAGGGCCTGGTCACGATGTACGAAAGCATGAAGGCGCGCGATGCCGCCAAAATCTTCAACGGCCTCGACATGGACGTACTGATCAAGGTGGCATCGGCGATGAATCCGCGCACTATGGCCGACATCATGGCGCAGATGTCGCCTGATGTCGCTCAGCGCCTGACGATGGCGCTCGCCAGCAAGGCGCAGGGCCCGGCGAAGATCGAGGGCGCGGCAGAATTGCCGAAGATCGAGGGCAAGCCGACGATGCCGTGAGGCCGTTCGCGGCCGGATATCCGCTGCCCGGCCGACCCGAGCACGGTGTCGGAGAACTGCTTGCACTGCCTCGCGCTTGGCTGCCAACTCATTATAATGTGAGGCAACGTCCGCCGGTCAGGGTCGCGCAGCGCGCCCGCCGGTGGCGCCCGGAGAACGCCTGGAGAAACGCTCATGTTCCTGCGCAATTACTGGTACGTCGCCGCGAGCAAGGACGAGATCGGACGCGAGCCGCTCGGCCGCACGATTCTCGGCGAGCCGATCGTGTTCTATCGCACCGAGGCCGGCGAGCCAGTGGCGCTCGAAGATCGTTGCGCGCACCGGCACCTGCCGCTGTCGATGGGCAAACTGCATGGCGACGCGCTGCAATGTCATTATCACGGCCTGCGCTTTGGCTCGGATGGCCGGTGCGTCCGCATTCCCGGTCAGGAGCGCATTCCGCAAGGCGCCAGGGTGCGCACCTATCCGGTGGCCGAGCGGTATCATTGGCTGTGGATCTGGATGGGCGATCCCGCGCTGGCCGATCCTGCAGCCATCGCCGACTTCCATTGGCTCGATGACCCCAATTGGGGCGCCAAAAGCTCGTATTTGCACGTCGAGGCCAACTGGCAGCTTGTCGTCGACAATCTGCTCGATCTCACGCACTTGGCGTTCGTGCATGAGACCACCATCGGCAACCTTGCGCTTGCGGAGCACGCCAAGGTCAATGTCACGCGCGCACCCAACAATGTGGTCGTGACACGCTGGATCATCGATCAGGACCCGCCGCCAACCTTTCAAAAGGTCGGCAAATTCACCGGCAAGGTCGACCGCTGGCAGATCATCGATTTCACTCCGCCGGCGTTCCTGCGGCTCGACGTCGGCGCTACCCCCACCGGCACCGGAGCGCCGGAAGGCAAGCGCGTCGGCGGCATCGGCATGCGCAACCTCAACGCCATCACGCCGGAAACGGAGACCACCTCGCACTATTTCTGGGGACAGGCACACGATTTCGATGTCAACAATGGGGAGCTCACCAACAAGATCTTCGAGCAAATCCGCACCGCCTTCCTGGAGGATGTGGCGGTGTTTTCCGCGCAGCAGCGCAATCTGAATATTTTTGCCGACCCGCCCCAGGTCGATATCGCCGCCGACGCCGGGACGATAGCGGCGCGCCGCATCCTGTCGCGGCTCCACGACGAGGAACAGGCGGTTGGACGAGTTGCGGCGGAGTAATTCGGGCCAAGCGCGCCCCTTGACGACGCCGGACAGACGTAATCGTGGCAATTTGGGCCGCGAATTGCCTCTATAACCTTCTGGAATCATTGAAATTAATGCGCCGTTAAACGCGCGGCCTTACCTTAACGTCGCAGCGGTACGGAGCGCAGCATCGGCGGCCGGGAAGGCATGCCGGCCTCGGTTGGCGAGGCGTCGGTTGAGTTTTGTCATGGCGTTCGGTTGCGTTTTGTCTGTGTCCGCTCACGGTCGCGAGCGCGGCCATCTGAGACCCGCGGTGCCAAGCCGGCGAACGGCGGCATCGGTCGGCGCATTGCTCTCGGTCCTGATATTGCTGCTCGCCGCCGTGGTGCCGAGCCCGGCGGTTGCCGATCCAATCAAAGCCAATGTCGTTGCCGGGACGAACGGCGGTTATGCGCGACTCATCTTCAGCATGAGCGATTTTAATGACGTGAGCGTGCGTCAGACCGGCAATGTGCTGATTATCAGCTTCAAGACTCCGATCGATATTTCGGTCGATCGGATGGCTGCACAGGCGGCCGGGTACGTCGGCGCCGCGCGGCGCGATCCGGACGGCATGGCGGTGCGGCTGGCGCTTGCCCGCAAGGTCACCGTCAAGGCAATGGCGGTGGGGCAACAATATTACGTCGATCTGTTACCCGATACCTGGCAGGGACAGCCGCCGGGCTTGCCGCAGGAAGTCGTCGACAACTTGACGCGCCGGGCGCGTGACGCCGAAAAGTCGCTCGAGCGCGCCCACCGGCTCATGACGCTTGAGAAAATACCGCCGGTTCGCGTTCACGTCGCGACGCAGCCGACCTTCGCGCGCTATGTGTTCGACATCCCCACACAGATTTCGGTGTCCAGCCATCGTGAGGTGAACGGACTGACGCTGACCTTCGATGCGCCGCTCAATTTCGATCTCGGCGATGTGCTCACCGCGTTGCCGCCGACCGTCGGCGCGATCAAGACGCAGATCAAGGACGGTGCCGCAGCAGTACGATTCGATTTTGCCGCCAAGGTTGATGTGCGCAGCTTCCGCGATGAGACCGGATATTCGGTTGACATCGTGGACCCCAACGCCAAGGACGATGCCGGCAAGACGCTGCGTATTATTTTGCCCCAGGGCGATGGACCGCAGTCTTCTGCAGGTGATGGGACGAAGACGCCGTTCGGTCCCGCAGCCGCCGCGCAAGGTGCAGGCGACAGCAAACCGCGCCCAGGCGAAAAGCCGGGCGCAGCAGACTGGGAAAAGCGACCAGCCGACAGATCAATGGCAGTCCCGCAGGCAGCGCCACCCAAAGGGGTAGCTGCTGCGCCGGCGGTTTCGGTGCCACCACCAGCGAGGATAGCTGCGGCGCCCACGCCGCCACCTGCGGCGCAACGGCCAGCGGTCCCGAGCGCGCCGTCGCGGGCCCGGCTCGCAGTCCTGCCGTCGCCCGCGGCAAAACCGGCCGCCACGCCAGCAGGTTTCGTACCCGCGACCGAACCCGGTCGTGCCGCATCAATTACCCCGGCGGGGACCGCGCCTGGCGCGGCAAAAGTGGGGCCGGCTCCGCCGCCGGCTGCAAAACCGGCCGCTGCGGCCCAGCCGCCGCGGAGTCCCGCAAAAAAGGCGGGTGGGCCGGAGGGCAAAATTGCCGTTGAGCTTGAGCGCAACAACGAGAACCTGAAACTCACCTTTGACTTCGCGACACCGACGGCGGCTGCGGTCTTCAATCGGGCCGACACGTTATGGCTGGTATTCGACTCGAAGGCGGACATCGATCTTTCCGCGTTGAAGGACGAGGCAACCCACACCATTCGCAGCGCCGAACTGACGCGCGCGCCCGATGCCGACATCGTGCGCATCAAGCTCGATCGCCCGCACCTGGCGAGCGTCGGCGCCGATGGGCCGGCGTGGACCCTCGAAGTTGGCGACTCGGTTGCGGCGCCGGCGCACGCGCTTGATCTCAACCGCAGTCTGATCGGCACCAACCGCTCGACCATGAGCATCCCGCTCGAAGCGCCGCATGAACTGCACCGCATCACCGATCCGGAAGCGCGCGATCAGATTCTCGTCGTCACCGCGTTTCCTCCAGTGCGAGGGGTCATTCACAAGCAAACTTTCATCGAGTTTCGCGCTCTTGCCACCCAACAAGGGGTCGCGGTGGAACCGCTCGCCGACGATCTCAACATGGCCCTCAGTCCCGGCAAGGTCATTATCAGCCGCCCGGGTGGCTTAACGCTGTCGAGTTCGCTGCAATCGCTGCTGCGTGGCAACGGACTGCATCCGTCGACATTCGATCCGCAACTCTGGGGCTTCGACCGAAAAGGGCCCTACGAAACGCGCCAGTCACAATTGATCGCCGCTGCCGCCGCCGCACCGGAGAATAAGCGGCTGGCGCCGCGGCTCGACCTCGCCCGGTTCTATCTCGCCCGCTCGATGTATGCCGAAGCCAAGGGTGTACTCGACGTCGTCATGGCGCAACAGCGGCCGGGGACCGAGGACGTGACCCCGCGCGTGCTGCGCGCCGTCGCCGAGGTCATGATGAACCGTGCCGATGGAGCGCTCAAGGATCTCAGCGATCCCACTGTCGGCGATCAGCACGATGCGGCGCTGTGGCGGGCGCTCGCCTATGCCCGGCAGGGCAAGTGGGCCCAGGCGCACCAAAGCTTCAAACCGGTCGAGAGTGCCATAGCAACGCTGCCGATCGAATTGCAGCGCTTTGCGCTCAAGGAAGAACTGCGCTCCTCGATTGAGGTCGGCGATTTTGCCACGGCGGAGAATGAGCTGAACGATTTGCAGACCATTGGCATACCGGAGGATCTACAGCCGCAAATTTCGGTTCTGGTCGGGCGTCTTGACGAAGGCCTCGGCCGGCCCGAGGACGCGCTCGGGGCCTACCGGTCGGCCGCCGAGTCGCCGGACCGGCCCGCTGCGGCGCAAGGCCGCCTGCGCGAAACCGCGCTGCGCTATTCGCTCGGTGATCTGAAACGCGACGAAGTTATCGCCGATCTGGAATCTCTCACCACCGTCTGGCGCGGCGACGAGACGGAAATCGAGGCGCTACAAATTCTGGCGCGCCTTTATACCGAACAGCACCGTTACCGCGACTCGTTCTATGTGATGCGGAGCGCAATGGCGGCGCATCCGGATTGGGATATGACGCGCCGCATCCAGGAGGAGGCGGCCAAGACATTCGACGCGCTGTTCCTCGCCGGCAAGGGCGATGCCATGGCGCCGATCGATGCGCTGTCCCTGTTCTACGACTTCCGCGAACTGACGCCGATCGGCAGCCGCGGTGATGAGATGATACGCCGGCTCGCGGATCGGTTGGTATCCGTCGATTTGCTCGATCAGGCCGCCGGCTTGCTGCAATATCAGGTCGACAAGCGGCTGCAGGGCGCGGCCCGCTCGGAGGTGGCGACGCGGTTGGCCGTCATCTATCTGATGAACCGCAAGCCCGACAAGGCGCTCGCGGTATTGCGCGGGACCCGTTCCGGCAACCTTTCGACCGAACTGCGCGATGAGCGCCTCCTGCTGGAGGCGAGGGCGCTATCCAACCTCGGGCGGCACGCGCTTGCGCTCGAGGTGGTTGCCGACATCAAGGGTCCGGAGACGATCCGGTTGCGTTCCGATATTTATTGGGCGGCGCACAAGTGGCGGAAATCCGCCGAGCAGATCGAACTCTTGTACGGCGATCGCTGGAAACAGTGGCAACCGCTCACCGACGTCGAACGTTCCGACATTTTGCGCGCCGAGATCGGCTATGCGCTCGCCGAGGATAAGCTTGGCATCCAACGCTTCCGCGACAGATACGCGCCGAAAATGGCCGGCACCCCGGACGCCCGTGCCTTTGAAATTGTCTCTGCGCCGCTCGGCAGCGCCGGCGAGGATTTCAAGGCAATCGCCCGCGCCGCCGCGGCCTCAGACACGCTCGACGACTTCCTGCGCGACATGAAGGCGCGTTATCCAGAATCCAACCCGGTCTCGTCAGGACCGCCGGATTACGGGCCCGAAAAACCGGCAGCGCCGTCCGCTCCGCCGCAGACGCGGCCTGCTGCGCCCGCTCCTGCGGTACCGGGCATATCTTCCGCGCCGGCGACCACATCCAGTGCCGGTGGGCAGACTGCATTGCGCTAAGCTTGCTTGAAGGGCGGAATACGGTCGGGCAAACTCGTTCTCTCCTTCACGTGGAGTGACGAGACGATATGACCGCAGCCCCCGATGCCACAGCCGACTTGAAAGCCGATCTGGCGAAAATCCGCACCGACGTGGTGGGCAGCCTGCTGCGCCCGGCGGCACTGCGCGAAGCGCGCATGCGATTCGATGACGGGATAATTGCGGCGGCTGAGTTTCGGGCGATCGAAGACCAGGCGGTGCGTGACGCGGTGCGGCTTCAGGAGGATGCCGGCCTCGATGTGATCACCGACGGCGAAATGCGCCGGCTCAATTTTCAGGACAGTTTCGGCGCCTCGGTCGAGGGCTACGACGCGAGTCGCTCGACGGTGAAAGTCTATGAGCGCCGGGTCGAGGGGGCCGCGCCGGGCCAGCGCTGGGATATCAGCCAGATGCACGATGTCGGCACGGCGGTATCGCATCGCCGCCCGACGAAGAGCCGGCTCAGGCTCGCACACAATCTGCCGCTTGAGGAATATCGCTTCGCCGCTGCCGTCGCCCGCAAGCCGGCGAAGGTTTCCCTGATTGGACCGGATCGCATTTCGCAGCGTTTCGCCTACGAAAGCTCGACGGCCGTGTATCGCGACATAGACGATTTTCTCGCCGATGTCGTCGCCATCGAGCGGCAGATCGTTACGAGCCTGGTGGAAGCTGGCTGCCGTTATGTGCACATCGATGCGCCGGGGTTTACCGCCTATGTGGACGCGCCGTCGATGCAGCAGATGCGGGATCGCGGCGAGGACGCCGAGCGGAACTTTGCCAGTTCGCTCAAGGCCGAGGCGGCAGTGGTCGCAGATTTTCCGGGCGTGACGTTCGGCATTCATCTATGCCGCGGCAATCAGCGCAGCATGTGGCACCGCGAAGGCTCCTACGATGTCATCGCCGAACGGCTGTTCAACACGCTGCCGCATGACCGCTTTCTGCTCGAATACGATACGGAGCGGGCCGGCTCGTTCGCCCCGCTGCGCTTTGTGCCGAAGGGCAGGGTGGTCGTGCTCGGCCTGGTCAGCACCAAGGGACCGGAGCTGGAATCGGCCGACGCGCTCAAGCGCCGCATTGATGAGGCGAGCAAGGTTCTACCTCTCGATCAGCTTGCAATTTCCCCGCAATGCGGCTTTGCTTCCGACGTGGTCGGAAATCTGCTCAGCGCCGACGATCAGAAGCGCAAACTGGAGCGAGTCGCTGAAGTAGCGCGGGCGGTTTGGGGATAATGCGTAACGCTACGTTCCGTAGCTCTGGATCAGCGATCCCGCCACCAGCGTCCAGCCGTCGACCAAGACGAAGAATATGAGTTTGAAGGGCAGCGACACCACGACCGGCGGCAGCATCATCATGCCCATCGACATCAGTACCGAGGCGACGACGAGGTCGATGATGAGAAATGGCAGGAACAGCAGGAAGCCGATTTCGAAGGCGCGCTTAAGCTCCGAAATCATGAAGGCTGGAACCAGAATGCGCATCGACAGGTCTTGTGGTTTGTCCGGCGCCTTTTCGCCCGACATGTCGATGAACATTTTCAGGTCGTTGGGCTGCACATTCTTTTCCATGAAACCGCGCAGCGGCCCGCTTGCGCGGTCGAACGCCTGAGTGACGGTGATCTGATTGGCAAGGAGCGGCTGGACGCCCGCGTCGTAGGACTTGGTCAGCACCGGACCCATGACGAAGGCCGTGAGGAACAGCGCCAGCGAAATGACGACCGAGTTGGGCGGTGCCGTCGCGGTGCCAAGTGCCGTACGCAGGAGCGATAGCACCACCACGATACGCGTGAACGAGGTCATCATCACCAGAATCGAGGGTGCGAGCGACAGCACCGTGACCAGCGCCACGAGTTGCAACACGCGCTCGTTCAGTCCGCCCCCGCCCGCGGCAGCGCCCTGACCGAGATTGATGCTGATATCCTGCGCGGCGAGCGGCGTCGCCGAGAACAGAAGTGCCGCTACTGAGGCCGCCACCGCTATGAACCGGACGCGGCAGCCTCCAAAAATCTTCATTCAGCTCTGCATTAGTTCTTTGCTGTTGGGCGGCCGAGCAGGCTCGCCATTTCCTGTTCAAGACTGTCGTAAAGCGCCTTGCCGGCGGGCGCCTGTTTGGCATCTGGGCGCACCGGCGGTTTCACTTCGGGCGTGCGCGCATTGCGCGGTGCGGAGCCGTTGGGGGGTGGGGCGGCCACTGCCGGAGCGGGCGCCGACGGCATCCG
>Ga0265339_10000149_pt1 | contig 57305 bp, 42 predicted proteins | sample 4CB219metaG_FD_202085 | JGI IMG/M metagenome (GOLD analysis project Ga0265339, IMG submission 202085) | Rhizosphere microbial communities from Carex aquatilis grown in University of Washington, Seatle, WA, United States - 4-CB2-19 metaG | ecosystem: Host-associated > Plants > Roots >... | reverse complement strand
GCTTCTACAACCTCCATCGCCGCCACTCGGCGCTCAACTACAACAGCCCGATCGAATTCGAGCTGATACACTCAGTGAAGAAAGCAGCGTAGCGAAACCGTCCACCAAATCGGGTCAACCCCAACCTTCATTGGGATGCTCCTTCCGTACGAGCGTTGAGATCGAGCAGCCAACAACGATCCGCGAATGTTTTGCGTCGGTGGTCACTGAACGACGCCGGCAGATCGGCTGTCTCGATGCGAGGGCTGGCAACTGCAAGCACCGATCCAGCGGGCTATTCTATGATTTTCCGTGAAACACCTGCGAAATTCGAATAGAAGTGCACGGAAATCACCAGAAGCGCAGCAACCGTGTTGCTCCTCGGCCTGAAACAAGACTGCTTCAAGTCTGTTTTGAGCCAAACCGCGACAACACCCGCGCCTAGTCGACTGTCTACGGGCCAGACAGTCTGCGGTAATACGACTTCAGTCCATACAGTGGAACAGCCGGGCTATGCAGCGTCACCCGATCCTTCGCCACCAGAACGGTCGTCGGGGCCTTCGCCTGTTGCAGAAAGATCGCGTCGTGCCCCACGCAAAGCCCAAGAAGAATGTTGATGTCCGTCTTCGCGTGGTTGAGAAGCTTTGCCTGTGCCACCGGGTTGCACAGCGCCTCGAACTTTCCGGGAGGGCTGCGATCTTCTTCCGGCAAGTCAATTGCTTCCTTCGGAATCGATCCACACTTGCACGAGATGGACACGGTTTCGAAGCCCCTCGCATCGAGGAGCTTTGCCAGCGTGTTCGATTCGGAAAGCAGGCCGCCGCAGGTAGCGAGCCCGATCTTTTGGGCGCCGTAGCTCTTTGCGAATTCGATGGTGTCCTCGACACGAGTCCAACGATTCTTGATGGTGTGGGTCGTCACGTGGGTGGCCGCCAGGGCCACCCTTCGAATAGCGGGATCCGATTTGTACTGTGCCAACGCCTTCTCGAGGATTTTGGCTTGGGTGCGCGTGGGGCAAAACGCAGGACTATTATCACTGCTCGCTTCCTTACAGCTTTGTACGGAGCAGTGACTACAGCAAAGCGGCAAATCCTTCTTTCTTGGCTTGGGCATGGTCGCGCCTACGAGCCAATGGAGCCATCCGCCGACCCTAGGTCGAGGTAGACCCGCACATCACTTTGGACGTCGACGGCTGCCGGAACATCCACGCCTGACACGCTAACGTCGGTGGCGGCGTCGGCTGCGTCCGGGCCAACGTCTGCATTGGCCGTGTCCACCACCAACGGCGTGTCCGTCGAATTCGGGCCAGCCTCAACGATGGCATCCACCGCCCGTGTTCCGTCCGCAGCTCCGGCTTCGCTAGCGCCGGCCTCGGACTTACTGCCAGCTTCCGCCGGGCCGCCGTTCCCGCCGCCGTCGCTCGCTTTGCCCCCGTCCGATCCGCCATCCACCCTTGGCGTCCCCAGGTCGTCGCCGCACGAAAACGTCGCCGCAGCAACGACAGCAAACCCGACATTACGAAACCAACTGCTCATGCTCATGAACGCGATTCCTTTCGATCGATGAATTGCGGATTCAGCCCGAATCTGTTTTTCACGCTCCCCAGCAAATGCCGTACCACATCGGGCACCTGCTTTTTCCTGATTGCCCAGCGTTCCACGCGGTTGCCTGCTGCGAATTCACCACCGGGACACCAGCCTTGTTGCACAGGCAACTCTCGGCGAGCACCAGTTCAAATATTTCGGCGTCTCTACTCTTTTATTACGTGGCACATCGGTTGCACTTGCCCGGCACGGACCCAACGACGGTCGCCCTCCGGTCATTCCGCCGCGACGACGCGCACGCAACTGCAACAACGAGGCACGCATGGGCAAGTTAGCCGACATCATCGACAAATCCGTACTCAGCGAATTAACCGGCGAGACCGTGGTCGGAATCGACATCGGTTCGCGCGGAGCGAAAGCGGTTCTCTTCCACGACGGGAGCTACTTCACAGCCCTCACCGCCACCGGCATTAACATGCAGGAAACCGCGCAGGAGCTACTCGACGAATTGTTCGCAAACTCCGGGGTTTCCCGGGACAAAGTCCGCTACATCGTGGGCACCGGCTACGGCCGGGTGGCACTGAAGTTCGACGACATACCGTCGCGCATCGTCACCGAGATTTCCGCGCACGCCTTGGGCGCGCACTACCTCAACCCAAATATCCGTACCATCCTGGACATCGGCGGACAGGATTCCAAGGCCATCCGGGTCGACCCGAGGAATGGCAAGGTCGAAGCGTTCGTGATGAACGACAAATGCGCCGCGGGCACGGGACGCTTCCTAGAAAAGGTTGCCGGCATCCTCGACCTGACTATCGACGACCTGGGCAAAGCCTCGTTGAAGGCCGCCGCACCGTCGGAGGTGTCGAGCCAATGCGTGGTATTCGCCGAATCCGAGGTCATTTCATTCCGTGCCAAGGGCGAGGCCATCGAGGACATCGCCGCCGGCATCCACCTGGCCAGCGTCCGCCGCGTGCGCAGCCTTCTCAACCGGGTGGGCATCGTGAAGGAAGTCCTCTTTTCGGGCGGAGTCTCGAACAACCAGGGCATGCACCAAGCGGTCGAGCAAATCCTGGGCTTCCCCCTACTTCGCGTACCCATCGATACGGTCTACGCTGGCGCTCTGGGCGCGGCCGTCGCTGCACAGCAGTTCGCCGCCACCGAACGCATCCCGGAATTCCACGGCGAATCGTATCGCCCGGACCTATCCGAGCTCGATCGGCGCATCGCAGATCACCACGCGGGCTTGGCGGCCTCGGGCCCCGAGTTGAAGAAGGTCGGCTACCTATGCACGTACACGCCGCTCGAGCTCATCAATGCGTCGGGCGCGGCCCACTTACGCCTTTTCAAGGCTGGCGACACCGACATCGTGGCGAGCGGCGAGCAGATCACCCAGTCGGTCTTCTGTGACTTCACCAAGTCGGTGCTTGGCGCCTTCAAGGAAGGTGATCCGCTCTACACGTCGCTCGACAAGGTCTACACGTTCTACACCTGCGACTGCATCAAGAAGGTGGGCGAGGCCATCGGAGCCTTCTTCAAGCCGTCCGAAGTCTTCAATACCCCACGCCTGCGCCACAAGGACAGCTCGCGTGACTTCTATTTAAGCGAGATCCTGCATTTCAAGGATGACCTGGAAAAGCTGACCGGCCGAACCATCGAAGCCGAAGCCGTTCGCGGCCACATCAAGGAGTACAACAAGGTCCGGACCTTGCTGCGCAAGATCTCGAATCTGCGCAAGCGCGACAACCCGCCTCTGACCGGCAAGGACTTCCTGGAGCTCATCAAGGGCTACTACTACCTGCCCCCTGAGCGGTTGATCGATCTTTACACGGAGGTGTACAACCGGCTTTCCGCCGTGCCCGACACCGGCGCGAAGCGCATCCGTCTGTTGATGGCAGGCGGCATCGTCGCCGACGGTGACCGCCGGCTGCTCGACTTGATTGAGGACGAAATTGGCGCGCGGGTGGTTGCCGAGGATCACTGCTCGGGCCTGAAGACTATCGCCAACCCCATCGATGAGGAAGGCGATCCCTTCCGCGCTCTCGCCCACGCCTACTTGGACCAGGCGCCCTGTGCACGCATGAAGCCGCTGCAGGATCGCGTGGATTTCTCCAGCAAGTTGGCCGACGAGTACGCGGTCGACGGCGTGGTGTACGCCTACCTGAAGTTCTGCCCCTGCTACGGCCAGATCAAAAACGAGTTCTTCCGTCTGTTCCAACAGAAGGATCTTCCCCTGCTCGAAATCCCCGTCGACTACTCGAAGAGCGACATCGGGCAGATCAAGACGCGCGTCGAGGCCTTCGTCGAGGTGCTCAAGGAACGCAAGCGCCAAACCGGCCCCGCCGACACGGTCTCCATCGCTTCGTAACCTCCGCCAGGAAACACGCCATGTCCCACCAACACGAATTTCAACAGGTCATCGATAACACCGTCGTCGCAGAGCTTCGCGAGGACCGCACGCTGGGGATCGATCTCGGCTCCCGCACCAGCAAGGCTGTTCTGCTCGCCGACGGCAAACTGCACACCGCCATCATTCCGACCGGCGTGTACATGCAGCAAACCGCCGACAAGCTGCTGGCGCGCATCCTCAAGACCAGCGGCCGCGAACGCGGCGACATCCGCTACATCGTTGGCACCGGCTACGGTCGCGTCGCCCTCGATTTCGAAGGCATCCCGTCGAAGATCGTCACCGAAATCTCCTGCCACGCCATGGGCGCGCACTTCCTGAACGCCAAGGTGCGGTCCATCGTGGACATCGGCGGGCAGGATTCCAAGGCCATCAAGGTCGATACCCGCAACGGCAAGGTGGTCGAGTTCATCATGAACGACAAGTGCGCCGCCGGCACTGGCCGGTTCCTAGAGAAGGCGGCGAACCTTCTCGGGCTCACCGTCGAGGATCTCGGGCAGGCCGCACTAGGCGCGGACAAGCCCTCGGATATCTCCAGCCAGTGCGTCGTCTTTGCCGAATCCGAGCTCATCTCGCTGAACGCCCGGGGTGAGCGGCGCGAGAACATCGCCGCCGGCATTCATCTGGCCACCGCCCGTCGGGTGAAGAACCTGGTCAACCGCCTTGGCCTTGAACCCGATCTGGTCTTCTCGGGCGGAGTCTCGAACAACGTCGGCATGTGGAAAGCGCTGGAGGACACCCTGGGACACTCCATCAGCAAGGTGAAGCTGGACACCGTCTACGCCGGCGCGCTGGGCGCAGCAGTGCTGGCGCAAAAGGCCCTGGCCGGCGAAGAGCTGGCCGAGAAGCTGAAACCTGGGCGAGCGACCGCACCCGTCACCGCCACCGTGAACTAGGCCCCACCATGAACATCGACGACGTGATCACCCAGCGCGACTACCTCGACTACACCAAGCAGGTGCACGGCTACTCGAACGCGATTGGCCGCTTGGTCGAGCTTTCCCACTCGTACATCTCCGACGCCGAGCGCGCTCACAATGCTGGCGCCAACGCGATCTGGGCCAACGGTTTTTGGGAAACTCCGCTCCTTTACGCCTGCGGAGTGATCCCGGTTTCCTTCGCCGAGATGGGCCGTCTGTCCGACAAAGAGGCCATGGAGATCGCCGAGAACTATTACCAGTTCCCGGTCGAGACCTGCTCGATGGTCAAGTGTGTCGTCGGACAGTGGCACCAGCGGCGCGGCAGCGGCATCCGCCGCATCCTCGGCTCCAGCGGCGCCTGCGAACCCTTCAACCTCGCCTGGGAAATCATGAGGAAGGAAGGCTACGAGGTCTACAACATCGACACCACCTACCGCGCGCCCGGGACCAAAGGAAAACGCCTTGATGACCTCATCGAGTTTTTTAAGAGCGAGCTTTACGGCGTGGTGGAGTGGTTGACCGGCAGCCGCGAAATCGACGAAGGCCGCCTGCGCACCGAGATCCTGCGCAAGAATCGCCTCATCGCTAAGGTCAAGCGCATCCTCGAATTGCGCCTCAAGCACCCATTCTACCTGAAGAGCCTGCCAACCATCCTGCTGCTCAACATCGGGCTCACCAACTACTTCGGCAAGCCCGACGAGTTCGAGGACGTGGTGAACGAGCTCCTCGCCGAGTTAGAGGCGCGCCCGGTAAACCAAGCTGAGCTCGACCGAGTAATACCACTCGTGTGGGCCGGCGGCACCGGCCAAGAGTTCGGCATCTACGAGGCCATCGACCAAGCGGGCGGCTCGCTGCTTGGGCTGCGAACCGTCCCCATCCGTCCGTACCGCGAAGACGTGCCGCCCGTCGAGGCCCTGGTCCGCTTCCTCTACGACAACCAGAACGGCGGCGCCGCGGTGTACTCGCGCGAGATCATCGAAGGCGAAATCGCCAAGGTCGGCGCGCGCGGCCTCGTGCTTTACGGCTACATCGGTTGCTCGTTCGCCAGCGTGGACCGCGAGATGTGGCGCAACTACTTCCATCAAAAAGGAATCCCCAGCATCAACCTGGAAGGCTCGTACCAGACCGGCGCCCCGACGGGCCAGCTCATGACCCGGGTTAAAGCCTTCATTGAAATGCTTTCGTAGGTGACACCATGGTAGCGTCAGACGACATACGAACCCAACGCGATTACCTGGAATACGCGCGCCAGGTCCACTCTTACTCGCCGGCCATCGCCCGGCTTTTGGAACTGTCCGAACGTTACATCCCCGACGCCGAGGCGGCGTACTACGCGGGAAAGAAGAACGCCATCTATGCCGGAGGCGGCTGGGAAGCACCTCTGATCTACGCGCTCGACACCATTCCCATCGCCTATGGCGAGATGGGCCGGCTATCGGATCACGAGACCATGAGCATCTCGGAGGACCACTACCAATTTCCCGTCGAGACCTGCTCGATGGTCAAGTGCGTGGTTGGCCAATGGCACAAGCGACGCAGCCGCAAGGACGGCATCAAGAAAATCCTCGGCAGCTCGTCGGCGTGCGAGCCCTACAACATGGCGTGGGAGATGATGAAGAAGGAGGGTTTCGACGTCCACAACATCGACACCATCTACCGTTCGCCCAGCACCGCCGGCCCGCGCCTGGAGAAGCTGGTGGATTTCTTCGTCGAACAAATTTACGGCGTCGTCGAATGGCTGACCGGCTCGCGCACCTTCGACGAGGACAAGCTCCGCCGCGAGCTCGTGCGCAAGAATCGGGTAATCGGCAAGGTGAAACGCGTCCTCGACCTACGCCTACGCCACCCGTTCTACCTCAAGACCCTGCCGACCATTCTGCTCCTCAACGTCGGCTTGAATGCCTATTTCGGCAAACCAGACGAGTACGAGGCCGTGATCGACGAGCTCATCGCCGAGCTGGAGACGCGCGAGGTGGACCGGGCGGATCTCGACCGAGTCATCCCGCTCGTATGGGCCGGCGGCACCGGGCAAGAATTCGGCGTGTACGAAGCCATCGATCGCGCCGGCGGTGCCCTGCTCGGCCTGCGCAGCGTTCCCCTCAAGCCCTACCGCGAGGACGTTCCCCCGGTCGAGGCGCTGGCCCGTTGGATGTACGACAACAACCGGGGTGGCGCCGGCATCTACTGGCGCGACTCGCTGGAGCAGGAAGTGAACAAAGTCAAAGCGAAGGGCATCGTCCTTTACGGTGTCATCGGCTGCTCGTTCCAAAGCATCGACAAGGAAATGTGGCGCAGCTACTTCCACGACAAAGGAATCCCCAGCATCAACTTGGAAGGCTCGTTCCAAACCGGCGCGCCCACCGGCCAGCTCATGACCCGAGTGAAGGCCTTCATCGAGATGCTTTCGTAGCAAGTAGCCCGGACACACACCATGCCCAACACACAAGCCCCCGAACCTGTCTACAAACGCGAAATGCCCCACTGGGGCGAGACCTACCCGAACCGCCTGCGGCGCGATTCCCTAAAGGCGGCCATCGTCGACTACCTGCTGCAGGTCAACTACGGCGGCTACAAACCGGATGCGCGCAAGATCCTCGCCGTGCGCATCGAGGATCGCACCACCCAGCTGCGCAACGCCGGCACGCCGTTGCGGGGCGAGGTCTACTACCAGGTCGAGGGCGAGGTGTTCCCGGCCGCCGGCACCACCCAACTTCCCGAGGGGTGCGCGCTCGACGACTACGCCGAAGAATTGGTCGAAGCCTGCTACGAGCGCCTTTGGATCTGGGCCGCCTACGACATTACCAAGGGATCACCGCCCGGCTTTCGCAAGCCGTTCGAAAAGCCGCTCATCCACCGCGGATCGCCGTCGCCGAACCCCGAACGCAAGACACGCAGGACGGACGTGCCTGCGGAAATCGATGCCCGCTTCTTCTTGCCCGATCCCGTCGAGCCCTACCAGACGGGCCCGGACTTCAAGCCGGACCTGCCAAACGAAGAGGTGATCGCCTTCATTCGCGACCTCGTGGCCAATGACTTCCGCAACGCCTTGCCTGAAGGGGACAACCCGCCCATCTGGGACGCGCCTTTGGTAGGCTTCGCCGCAGCCGAGGATCCGGTCTTCGCGCGCTTGCAAGATCCCGAGGTCGTCGGCCCCTCGCACCGCTTGCCCGAAGAATGGCTGCCTGGTGCCCGTTCGGTGGTCAGCGTATTCGTTCCTTTCTCCGAACCCATCCACAAGGCCTACAGACGAGATTCGCGCTACTCGGCGCTGGAGTTCGCATCGGGCAAGTGGAACGGTTCGAAGTTCCTGAACGTAATCCGGCGCAATCTGGCCCGCTTCTTCGAAGAGCGCGGCGGTGGCGCCGTGGCCCCGAACATCGACGCCCGCTACGACTCGGATCACTGGCGCCCCTTTTGGTCCGAGCGCCACGTCGCCTTCGCTGCCGGCGTCGGCACCTTCGGGTTGCAGGACGCGATGATTACTGAGCGTGGTGCCTACGGCCGCCTGTGCAGTGTGATCACCACGCTGGCCCTCTCGCCCAAGGTCCGTCCCTACCGCGAGATCTACGGCTACTGCCTTTACGCACTCGACGGCAGCTGCAGAGCCTGCATCGATCGCTGCCCGAGCCACGCCATCTCCACCGCCGGCAAAGAGGTCGAGCTGTGCCCGAAGAACGGCAACGGCGACAACTTCCGCGCCTGGGGCTACGGCTCTTGCGGCCACTGTTCTACCTTCGTTCCCTGCTCCCGCGCCATCCCCGCGAAAATTCGCAAGGCGCTTGCAGAGGGAACGGCACGAGTTTAAGGCGGTTGCGAGGAACCGCCACGTGAGCCGCCAAAGCCCGGCGAGCGCCCCCACTGAAGCGACGGAGTCTGGCGGGGCCAATCGCGTCCGCCGTGCGGGGAGAGCCAGACAGATCCTGCGCGCCCTCCACTCACGTAACTACCGACTCTTCTTCATCGGCCAGGGCATCTCTCTGCTCGGAACAACCCTGCAGCAAATCGCCCTCGGATGGTTCGTGTACCGCCTCACCGGCTCGCAGGTGCTTCTCGGCACCATCGGCTTTCTCAACCAAATTCCCGGCCTACTGATTGCGCCTTTCGCGGGTGCCATCAGCGATCGGGTCGACGGCCGCCGCGCGCTGTTGGTGGTGCAGTCGGGGCTCATGGTCCAGTCCCTGCTCGTCGCCATCGCGGTCACCCGGAGCGTGGCCTCCGTTCCGTTGCTCCTTGGCCTGGCGGCCCTACAAGGCACCCTGAACGCCTTCGACTTGCCCTTTCGGCAAACGCTGGTCCCCACGCTGGTCGAGAATCGCGAGCAATTGCCGAGCGCCATCGCCCTCAATTCCGCGCTATTCAACGTGGCCCGCATCCTCGGGCCCTCCCTCGGCGGTATCCTCGTTGCCTCGGTCGGCGAGCACGTGTGTTTCTATGCCAACAGCGCCACCTACGTGGCAGTCCTTGCGGCACTCGCTAGCATGTGCGTCCCCAAGCGCCCAAGAATGACTGCGGCGCCGAGGATGATGGTCGACATCGCGGAGGGCCTGCTCTACGTCCGCCACCACCGCCCCATTCGCGAGCTTCTGCTCATGCTCGCGGCCACGAACTTCCTCGGGCTTTCCTATGTCGTCATGTTCCCGGTCATCGCCCGGGACGCCTTGCATGGCGATCCCCACACCCTCGGCTTCCTGATGGGCGCCGCTGGTATGGGCTCCCTGCTCGCCGCTCTTCGCCTCGCCAGCCGGCGCACGCTGCGCGGGCTCTTCAAAAGCATTTCTGCCTGCGCGCTCCTATCGTCCTCCGCACTCACCTGCTTCGTCTTTGCGAACTCGCTTCCAACCACGATGGCGCTCATCGCGGTGGCGGGATTCGGGTTCATCTCGATGTCCGGCGCCACCAACACCATCCTGCACGCGCTGGTCGGCGATCGCTTCCGCGGACGCGTGATGTCGCTTTACACCGTGGCCTTCGTCGGCTGCACGCCGTTCGGCAACCTGGCACTTGGCTGGCTCGCCCACCGCTGGGGAGTCGGCAACGCCATCTCCTTTTCCGGAGCGCTCCTGCTGGTCGTGGCAATCATCTTCGCTGCCCGACTCAACAGCCTGCGAGCGGCGACTCGTCCCATCTACATCGACCTTGGCATTATGCCGTGGCCAGAGGATTCTTAGTCGCCCGCACCACCTTGGCTGATGCTGCGGAGATGTCGCTACTTCCGTCAAAAACGCCGCCCCCCGCCTCACCGGGGTGAGCCAACAATAAGGGACCTGTGTCCCGTTTAAGAGACTTTAGCGGGCATAGATGATGAGATTGTGGTATCGGCCCTCTGTATTGCCTGTATTGTCGTAGACATGCGGCACATCCGCGCGGAACGAAAGCGAATCGCCGGGAGCCAATTGGCAGACCTCGGCACCGACGCGCAGGTTCAGCTGTCCACTTAAAACAACAACTATCTCGCGCGTCCCCGAAGCATGCGGATCGGACGAGTGCGACGCTCGGGCCGCCAGGCGAAGCTCGTAAAGCTCGACCCACGGATTCGATCCAGCGGGGGAAAGTGGTCGACTCTCCAGCTTGCCGTCCGCCGAGCGCAGCACCTGCGCATCCGAACGACGAAGCACCGCCATCCCTTGGCCATCTCCACCCATGAGCTCGGCGAACGGAATGCCCAAACCCACGGCAATTTTCCACAATACGCCCAGCGAGGGATTGCTCTTGCAAAGCTCGATCTGCGACAGCGCCGCACGGCTCACCCCGGACGCCACCGCCAGTTCATCGAGCGACATGCCACGGGACTTGCGCTTCTCGCGTAATTGCGTGCCCACCCGCTTCGCCAAGTCGGAAGCGCCCAAATCGTCGCCGGGTGGAAGCGGTACCTTGCGTAGCGACGCCGACGAGGCTCGTTTGTTCTGGACAGATGTCTTTTCCCTTTTCATTCCGACACGCACCATAGCACCAGGCATAGCCGATGCCGATGCCTTCGAGGATTTTCGCCGAGCGCAGAGCAACGCGACAAGTCCAAAGAAAACGGCTGGATCGCCCTTCCCCCAAGAATCGGTGCCTTCGTAGCCTTCATGGTTTCGCCGGGGCAAAACATCTTCACTGTAATTGGGTTGCGCACTTCCTCGGCTGCAAGGGTTTTCATGGCTAGTACCTATGCCAACGAGGGGAGCGGTTTGCTATCAGCGGCCGGCTTGCAGCAAGCGCTCCATCAAATCATTGACGTCGAAGAAGCCGTCGTCGGACCCGGTGAACGCTCTTGCCGTTAGCCACTGTTTGATGAGCGCGGCTTCTACTTCAGCCGGAATCGTCTCAAGACTAGCCAGCGCCTTTCGAGCCATTTCTGCGTCTTGGCGCCCCTTGACTGCAGAGCGAAGGAGCCCATTGAGCGTGTCGCGAGCGTCTTGCCGAAAATTCTCCCGATACTTGTCGGTCTTCTTAAGGACCTCGGTTCTTCTCCGGGCGACGGCCTTCACGTCGGCGCTAAACTTCCTTTTGTCGTCTTTGTCCGGTCGATCGAGTCGCCGGAGTCTAGCCAACTCACTATCGTTGTTTCCGTCCAAACCAACCTTCCGTATTGCCGCATCGATAAAATGATCTTCTCCTTCTTCCGGCAGACTAGAGGCTCTTTGAGATTCGACCTTGACTTGAATTTCGACAAGGCAGTGCAGAAGCCACGCGAGTAGTTCACAGTGAACCATCACGTCCTCTTCAGGTGCGGGAACCTTGGACCAACGTTCGCGCTCTTTCGCGTATATCGCGGATGCTTCCGGACGATTAACAGCGTTTTCCTGCACATTAGCCAAATGGATGGCAAATTGACGAAGCGCCGCGATATCATCGTCGACCCTCGGGAACTTGATTCTTCGTCCACTCGGATCGGAGAGAGTCCGCACATCGACCTTCTTCAGGATTCGCCTGGCCTTGTCGATGAGATTCGCGGCCTTGGCAAGCCGAAGCCGATTTTGTCTACCCTGCGCGACTCCAGAATAGGCGGCCTGCGCCTGCTTCTTGATTTCCCGAAACTGGGGCAGCTTGGCTATCGTGCTTGCATTTCTATTCATGGGTGCGTGGTCCCTTCAGCTCAGCGATCCGATCCGTCAAGAGTCTGGCGATCTCCTCGGTCGAGGCGAAATAGCCTTGCAGGCGCTGAACGCGGCCCTCTCGCCAAAGCAGCATGTCTCCTGCTCCGAGAAGACGCTCAGCACCAGGCTGGTCTATGATCACCATGCTGTCGGTTCGCTGGGGCAAGCGAAACGAAATCCGTGTCGGCAGATTAGCCTTCACCGCGCCAGTCACGAAATCGGTGGATGGTCGTTGCGTAGCGATGATGAGATGGATCCCAACCGCCCTCGCTCGCTGGGTGAGGCGAAGGACTTGCTTCTCGAAGTCTGCACGCTCCGAGCCACAAAGAACCGTAACCAGGTCGGCATACTCGTCGACCACCACGACTAGATAGCCAATTTCGAGGTCTGGCCGCTTGGCGTGCAGCTCGCGCAGATTTACACACCCGGCCTTTTGTAGAAGTTCTGTGCGCCTGGGTAGTTCTTCTTCGGCGAGTCGCCGCAGAGAATCTATTGCGTCTTCCGGCTCGGTCACGATGTGACCGTCTCTCAAATGCGGCAGTTTCGCAAAGGCCGTGAAATCCAGAGCTTTGGGATCGATGATCAGAAGTTCGAGCTGCGCTGGCGCCATTCGGATCGCGAGAGCGGCCGTGGCGGTCCTCTCAAGCATGGTCTTGCCCGCGCCCGTGGCTCCCGCGATCGCTATGTTGGGCTGGGCTGAGAGATCCATGGCAACGCGCTCTCCGGCCGGGGTCATACCCAAGGGGATGTGCAGGCCGTCCAACGAATCGAAGGCGTGCAAGGCTTCGAGCGCTGGCCCAAGCGGGACAACTCCCCGATCTGGTCGCGCTATATCGAGAGCGATATGACGTTGGTTGGGAAGCTGCGACACCAACACATCGCTACCAACATCCCTCCCGATGTCCTCGGCACGCCTGCGGAGAGTTTCGATTCGCGCGCCATCGTCGAGAAGCACGAGGTATCGGTCCACGCTTGGTCCAACTTGGACGTTCGAGTCAATCTCGGCCACCGGAATTCCGGCCGCAGCGAGCGCCCGCCGTAGAAGGACGAGCTTGGTTGATGGCCGAGGCTGCTGACTTGGTCTTGGCAAGGAAACTTGGAAAGCCGGAAGCTCCTCGGTGTTGCGAATGGTCGACGAAGGCTCGGCCGGCACCTTGGGTTCCGTCGCGCTGGCTTTCTGAAAAGGCGATGGCTTATGCGCTCCGACAGGTTGGCCACTTTCGGGTGCCGCGACAGGTCCACCAGCGACCGGTCGTTCCGCGTGGGAATCGCCAGGGTCGCTCGCATACCTGGCGAGGAACCAGTGCCGCCCTTTTCCATTGCTCCGTTCACGTAGAACGACGCCGGGAGTCTTCGCTAGCCGAGTGAGCACGTCGATGACGATCCGTGCGTTGTCCACCAGTTCCACCAATATGGCTTCGGGCGTCCACTCGCGCCGCCACTCCGACATACCTGCGCCCAAAGCGTTGAGAATCAACTGTTCTGGGTCGCCTTCCGCGGGACGTCTTCGCAAGATTTTGCCTCGATCTGAACAGGGCTGCTGGCGAGGTCGCCGATGACACCGGCCTTCACTCAATTGCCTGCCACGCTTGGTATCGACCTTTGGGTGCCGTCAGGGTGCCGTGACTCCGCGCCAATCGATGAATCTCGATGTACTCAGATGCTCTTCGCTGCTCTTCAAATAGCCGAATGATTCTGAGATATTGATGGCCAAGATCACGTTCTCACTCGGTTATTGGTTAGAAGTGGCGGGACAGTTCAAGTCCCGTCCACCCCGCAAGACCCCTCTGGAGAAATCCAGAGGGGTTTTGGCTATTTAGGCTACTAGTTGCACCGAGCCGACACGGCGCGCGTCGCTTCCGTTGCCCCTATGTTGCCCCTCCGGCGTCGATTGCTGGGGCAACGAAGGGACAGCTTTCCGACCACCGAGCATTCTAAGAATCCGGCGATCCGGATCGATCTCGGCCGCGGCGGCATCGATAATCGCTGGCGGCAGCTCTCGGCGGTGGCCGTCGGCCACGTGGACGTATCTCATGGTTTCGTCGATCCGCTTGTGTCCCATCCAAGTCATGAGCCTCCACGGATTGACGCCGAAGAAGGCCGCATGCGTCCCGAAGGTGTGTCGCAAAGAATGCCAGCCTCGCTCGGGCAGACCGGTTCGCCGGCAGACCCGATAGAAGAGGTTCTTGATCTGGTTCTCGTCGTTGATGGCTTGCCCGGCAAGGTTGCGGATCACATACCCTTCCCTTGTCGCCGCGATCCGCTTGAGCGCATCCCAAAGAAGACCGGTCATCGGAACCGTTCTCCGGGTGCGTCCCTTCGGACTGCCAACCACCCCCTTCCTCATCTGTTGGTTGACGGTGATGGTCCCGGCAACCATGTCCACGTCCTCACGCCAGCGAAGCGCCTTGATCTCCCCTACCCTTAGGCCCGCCTCGCCCGCCAAACACACCGCCGCAAACACCGTCGTGCCCTGTTTCTCAGCCTCCGCAAGCAAGCGCGCGTACTGCTCGAATTCCCAAAACTCGATCTCGGGCGCTTCCACCTTGAATAAGCCGACCTTAGGCGCCTTGGGAATGATGTCGACGTCCGCCGCATAATGCAGCGGCTTCGACAGCACCGCCAAGATGTTGTTGATGGTCTTGTCGGTCAAGCCCTTCTCAACGAGCGACGCCCGAAAAGCCGCAATATCTCCAACCTTGATCTCATCGATCTTCCTGTTCCCGAACCTCGCCTCAAGGTGCTGCTTGTACACGGACAACTTCCCCTCGACGGTGCTGGGCTTGTTCCTTCGGCCCACAACCCACTCCTGCCAGTAGCGACCGTTGAACCATTCCTTGAATGTCGGGATCTCCTTTCTGCGGCCGTACCTGCCCATCAGCAGATCTTCGCGTACCTGCCGCTCGTACTCCTCGGCAGAACGCTTGGTTTGGATGGGTGATACCTTTCGCACGCGTGTCACGCTTCCGTCCGGAGCCTTCCATTTGATGTCCACGTACCAGAAACCGCGCTCCGTGCCGGTCTCTAGATCCTTTCTTCGCTCTCGTCGTACGCTCATGAAGAGCCTCCTCTTCCGAGCGAGACGCGGGCTTGGTCGAGATCCAATTTAGCACCGACCGCCTCACGACGATGAGCGGAAACCCAGGCGCGCACGTCGGCCGGATCGAATCGAAGCCGGCCTCCGACCTTAATCGAAGGCAAGATGCGCCGCTCGGCGAGGCCATAGACACCTTTTCGCGTTAGCCCAAGAAAGCGCGCGACGTCTTCTGGACGCCAGAGTCTGTCGTCGTGCCCGTTCGGCGGCCGAACTAGCGCCTTGGAGACCTCAGACATGAAGCATGCCTTTCTTTGCGTGGGCCGATCGACTTTCGGAGAAGGCCGTACTCGTTGTTGAGGACGTTGAGCTATTGCTGATGCCGTCCATAGACATCCATGTGCGGTAAGCGGTGCTTGCCGCGAGTACATGCGCGGGAAATGCCTCGGGTGCGCACAGAATGCTGCTTGGGCTAAACATGGGACCTTCCTCCCTGCGGAGTTGAGGAAGCCGAAGGCGACACATCTGTCCCGCACGGCCCTCCCACGATTATCTGCACTAGACTGCCGGCGGTTCCGTCTGGCCGTCAGATAGCGCACCTCGCACTGCGATGGACGACGTCAGGGATGCGGCGACTCTGACCGCAATTCTCGCCCGAGCAAATGCGACAGAAGCGGTAGCTCGCGTATGCCTGCGTCTTGAGAAACCGTGGACCGGTTCGTAGCCTTCAACTTCATGGTCGCGGTGCCGGACTCGACGACGTTGACGGGGACAACCCAGTCGGCCATCTCGGCCTCCCTGCCCGCGCTGCCAGCGCTCACCATTCTGTGGCACCCGGATCCCAGTCGCGTTGGTGCCATGCTTCTGTTGAGCGAGACTGGCCGCGGTCGGACGCATCAGCTGGCGCGGCTTTCGCCGCTGTTTCCACACTACGCCGAGGTGACTGCGCCGCTTGGCGATCCGTTCATGAGCAGGCAGCCATGTCTCGAATTTGAGGTTACTGGTCGATCGTTGGAGCTTCGACCGCTTGGTGGCGCAGTACCGATCGCGCTCGGCGGAAAGCCTTTGGACGAGCGAGTCGTTCTCGACGAGGGTGCGCTTGCCCAGGGCGCCGTCCTCACGTTGGGGAGGCGTATTGCGCTGTGTATACACTTGGCAGTGCTACCGTCGAAGCAGCTGCAAGACCTTGGCTTCGTCGGCCACAGCGACGTGATGAATGCCGTTCGCACCTCGATCTTGTCGGTCGCCGATCTCAGCAAACCCGTTCTCATTCGCGGCGAGACAGGCACTGGTAAGGAGCTCGTGGCCAATGCCATCGTGGCGAACGGAGCACGCAAGAATAAACCTTTCGTGGCATTCAACATCGCCGCCCTACCACCGCAGCTCGCGGCCGCGGAAATTTTCGGACACGAAAAGGGCGCCTTCACGGATGCTGCACGCGAACGAAATGGATACTTTCACCAGGCCAACGGGGGCACCTTGTTCCTCGACGAGATAGGACTTGCGCCACCCGACGTTCAGTCAGCGCTGCTACGTGTACTCGAAACTGGGCAAGTCCAACGTCTGGGTGGAAACGTCGCCAGGCACGTCGACGTTCGCGTACTCGCGGCGACCGATTCGGACTTGCTCGAACGGCCAGAGCGCGGCCAGGCATTTTCGCCAGCGCTGCTTCACCGGCTGTCGAACGCTACGATTCGCCTGCCAGCCCTACGCGAGCGCCCACAAGACCTGGGACTGCTTCTTCTCCATTTCCTTAGGGATGTGCTTGCCGAGACGCACGAGCTGGGCAGACTCGAAACACCAATGGGGGCCAAACGCACGTGGCTCGATGCCCGACTCTTCGTCGAGTTGGCCGATTGTCCTTGGCCGGGAAACGTCCGCCAGCTACGCAATTTCGCAACCGAGCTGGCAATCCATAGTCGAGGCAAGCCGACAGCTCAGGTCACGCCCGCGCTGGCGTCTATGCTTGGCAGAAGCGATCCACCTCCTCAGATAACCGCGGCGGCCTCCGATCCGGTCGACCACGACCGAATTGCCGAAGCGCTTGCCCGCAACGACTTTCAGCCTGCCCGAGCGGCTCGCGCGCTTCGTGTTTCGCGCAACACCATCTATGAACATATGCGCAAGGATCCTAATCTCGGATTGCTCAGCCGCCTTTCGGCCGAGGAGTTTCATCGACACATAGAAGACTGCGATGGCGATCTGCGCGAAGTCGCCAGACGATTGCAAGTCTCGTATCGAGCTGTCCAATTGCGATTCGGTAAAGGATAGCGGGATCTGGTTGCCACCGTTCTGGCGGCTCCGGCGCGACCCTCGGCCTACCGTACTGGACGGTTCTCCCGGACAGTAGCCGTACACTTCATCGGCCGGCATTTCGTCGAATTTCCGCGAAAATTCGCGACCGCCCTGCAGGCACAGCGGTTGCTCAAGGGGATCCCAGCTAGCGCACTTTGGCTGGCGAGAAAGGGATCCACCGTGATGTCTCCAACCCAAATTTCTGAACGCAATCAACTCGTCGAGAAGCATCTTCGCAACGTTAAAGCGGCTGCCCGCAGGCTGAAGGTTTACGGGGCCCTCCGCGACGAACTCGTTTCCGCGGGATACGAAGCGCTCGTGCGAGCCGGTGATCGCTTCGATCCAACAAGGAACGTGACGTTCACCACGTTCGCCTTCCATCCGATCCTCGGCTCGATGTACGACCACCTACAAACGCACGCGAGGTGGGCGACAAACCACGTCGACATCGATTCCGAGCAAGAGGAACTCTCCGCACCTGCGTCAGCCGAGCGTCAAGTGCTCACGGCGCAGGTGCTCACCACGCTGGATTCTTTGCCCAGCCTGCCAAGAAACCTCATCAAAGCGCACTTCCTTGAAGAGAAAAATCTGTCGACCATCGGCGCGCGCTTTGGAATGTCGAAGACCCGGGTTTCGCTCGACCTCGGCCACGCGTTGCAACTGCTGCGCGAAAAACTCGATGACGGCTTCGTCAAGTGGCCGGTTCGCGAACGCACCGTCAGGCGAAGGTTCAGCGAGGAATTCAAGAACACGGCTATCCACCGCGCTTGCGAGCCCGGCACCAACGTCGCCCAACTCGCGCGCGATCTCGACATGTCGGCAGCGACCATTCACACGTGGCTCCGCTCCATTCGCCAGCAGGCCAAGCGCGCCCTTCCTCTTGCTGCGTAAAACACCATGCGAACAGCAGCAAAGCTCACAAGCGGATTCACTGCGCTCATCCGGTGGCGTGGACCTGATCCGACCCTTGAAATCGAAACTCGCCACAAGGGTTTCCCTTCTCCCGAAGAAGCGGCGCTCTTTGCCAATGCGCTCGCCCCCGCAGCCCCGCTCGGCCTACGAATCGGATCGCCGGACGCCCCCGAGGTGCTCATGCCCGACGGTTTCTACATTTCGCATCCGCCGGCTGACACCACGGTGTGGACCATACCCGGCCTCTCACCGTCCGAGTTCGAGCTGGTAGTAACTGACGACGCCGACTTCGAAGCGTTCCCGTTTGCTGGTTTTCCATTCGACGCCTCCGCTCGCGGCCAATACGAGCAGGCACAGTACGCCGTGCTAGCCCCTGACGGCTCCCGCGTGAATGTGTCGGTCGACTGGGATGATTTCGATCACTTACGAGTGACGGTCGAGGAGTCGGCAGCGGATACCGACACGGATACGGACGCGGTCCCCACCTACGCGCTGGGAGCGCTACCCAAGGCATAGCTTTCCCGGCTTTCCGGGCTTTCCGGTCCCTGGCGCCAGACCCGGGCTCTTCTTGGCGCCCTGCCTGACCGGCATTTTCGAGTCGTTCGTCTTTGACAATTTCTTCCTGCGTTTTTGTTGAGCGCGGCTGCGCTTCCCACGCGCCCTGTCGCGGGCCCCCTCCCCGCTCGTCGGCAGAGCCCTCCTGCGCGGGGCCCCTCCCACTCGGGGAGCTAGGTCGCTTGCTTGGGGGCGCCTCAACCAAACGCAGGGAGAAACTCAATGTCAAACACGAACGACTCTTCGAAAAATCCTCAGGCAAACGCAGTTCCAGAAATTCCCCCGGGGCCTGTTCCGGCCCCTGCCCCCCGCAACGCGGGGAGCATTCCCGACCCGCCTCTTCCCGCCGCAGGTAGTGACGGACCGAGAAAAATTCATTCTATCTCGCCTTACCAAATCGTCACCGATCGCATCGTTGGACTTCTCGAAGCCGGAGTCGTCCCGTGGAAAGCATCGTGGGTCCGACAGGGCTATCGATCGCCACAGTCATTTGTTACACGGAAGCCTTATCGCGGCATCAACCATCTTCTGCTCGGGGTGATCGCTCATGTGCAGGGATACAGCTCGCCGTATTGGCTGACGTACAGACAGGCGACCGAGCTTGGCGGACACGTGCGCAAGGGCGAGAAAGGTTTTCCCTGCTTCTTCTGGAAGGTCTTCGACGGCAACGATTCCGACCAGGAACGCGCGCTGGCGAGCGAGCCAACAGACAGCAATCGCAAGCGGTTTGTGGCACGTTACTACACGGTCTTCTCGCTCGACCAGTGCGATGGCATTGAACCACCGCCAGCACCGCAAGTGCCTATGACGAGCTTCACGCCTATCGACCACTGCGAGCGAATCCTCGCCGGCTACGACGGGCCCGCCATCGACCAAGGCAATTACGACCCGTGTTATCTGCCGCTGCTCGATCGCGTGCGCATTCCTGCACCCGAGTTGTTCCAGTCGCCAGAGGACTATTACGCGACGCTGTTTCACGAAATTTCGCATTCGAGTGGCCACGCAACTCGCCTTGGCAGATTCTCGAAAGACGAAGCAGCGCCGTTTGCATCACGGGAATATTCAAAAGAAGAGTTAATCGCCGAGCTGGCGAGCGCCTTCCTTTGTGCCGAGGCCGGCATTGGCGCCGCGAGCATCGACGACCAAGCGGCCTACATCGCCGGCTGGCTGCATGCCCTCAAAGATGACAACCGACTGATAGTGATGGCTGCGGCCCAGGCGGAGAAGGCTGCCGATTTCGTCCTGGGCCGCAAGCCCGAAAGTGCCACTACAGACTGAACTGGCGACGCAGCTTGCGCAGGATCTCCCGAGCGATGATCGCGCTCGGGGGATCCGTTAACGCCTGCGCCAGCGCCTCGAGAGCTTCGATTTTGTCGTCCACCGCCCACACTACTCGCCCGCCCATGTCGCGGGCCACCAATTCGTAATCGGCGACTGGCCCGTTCCAAAGTCCAGCCTTCTCGAAGTGATAGACCGTCACGGCAAGAACGAGATCTTCGCCGCCGCCCGACCTCTGATTGAGACGCCCGATCTCGTCGCGTATGGTCTGCAAGAGGTCGCCGGGAGCATCGTTAACCGCGAAGCTTCTGCTTGTGTCCCAGCGCAGGAGGTTCCACGGTCGCATTTGCGGTACCTGACAGGACCGCGCAAAAATGCCGCTTGTCGCCCCTTTTCGCGGCGCCAAGCATCCCTGTTCACTCCGGGCGAGCGTCGTTCGCCCGGAGTGAAAAACTGCCGGAGCACAGCCGACCGATGCCAGCAGTGCGGCCGCCATGAACAGCCTCATGACGGCACTCCCGGCCGCGTTGGCGGCAGCGTGGCCGGCGCGCCCGCCTTCGTCCCGACCGGCGGACTCGGCGGCGCGCTCGACTTGGTAGCGCCCTCGGTTCGCGCGCCACCTGCGTCGGTTCTGTCGTCGCCAACCTCTTTGAAGAGCTTGTCGCGCTGAAAGAACTGACCGAGCGCTTGGTCCATGGTGAGCGTCATCGCGTCCTGCTCGTCGGCGTCCGCGGCGGCGGCCGCCCACGCCACGTAACGACCGAGGTCGTCAGCCGTCTTCGCTGACATGCTGACCTGCCGAGTAACCCGGCTGCGCACGTGCTCAAATATGAGTGGCTTCGTCTGCTCTTTCTTCGGTCGCCCGATCTTGATCTCTTTGGTCATCGACTTCTCCTTCGCCGCAGGCTTGTCCAGGCGGCATTGTTTGCCTGAGTTATCGCCACCCGGCCCGCGTTGATTCCTGCCCGCGCACGAGTTTCTTCCGCTCAGAGCCGTGGCGAGTCGCCTTCCAGCACCGCGCATTCCTGCCGAATAACGCTGCCGCCGCGAAGGGTAGCCTCTGCGGGGCGCCCTTCGCCGTTCACCCGGACGCCACCATCAAACACACGCTCCGAACGACGGGTCCAAACTTCGAGGAGGAGGGCCCAACCCGACCGCCGCGGCCCGGCTGCCTGTCAACGCGAAGCGCCAGTAGCCGCCACGGTCGGACCGATCACGCGGGGGTACACATGGAAAATATGCGCAGACCTACAGAGTCTGATGCAAACCAGGCGGGCGTATAGTTTCGACCTAGTCGATAGAAGCGTCCACCGGCACGCCGCCGTCCACTGCCGCGGTAGGTAGGAAATAGGCCGGACCCATTCCGCCCCCGCCGGAGAGCTTCATCTCGACGCCGTTTGCGGACCCAGACCACGAGTAGGCAACAAGCTTGCGAAGGCCGGTATTACAACAAAAAGAGCTGGAGTACGACGATGCCAGCGAGAATGCGAGGTTGAGCGACTCGCCTTCTTTCGACGAAACGGTGTACCGACAAAGCGTGCCGGGCGGAAGATCGGTGGCGGCCGAGGTACTCACGTCGAGCTGGTAGAAAAGGTCATCAAAGACCAACATCGAGCAGTCCGAAGTGTAACAACGAGGCGGTCCGCATTGGCCTTCGACAGCTTGCATGCTCGTAAAGTGAAGACGAGGTTCGTCCTGCGCGAGCTTGAGCGGAAGCGAGAACAGGTCGCACATCCGTCCATTGCCAGGCGAGCATAACGAGGAGTCACCTGAGCAACCGGCAAAGAGGATGGCGAGAAAAGTTCCGAAAATCAGCGGCCCATGCCGAACACCAATAGTCATAGGGGGACTATACTATTATAGACAGCCGATAGGTCCCAGAGGCCATTCTACTCGTGATTCGCATCACAAAAGGCTGCCGTGCCTGGAGAACGAAGACCGACGATTGAAAACGGCAGGAACCGGTAGAGTGACCTCTGTTCCGACCGATGGTGCTCGTACGCACCTGCTGGCGTATGCGTGAGACACGATTGCTTCTGATCGCCTGGAGAGCACCAGCAGGAGTTCTCGGCAATGGGCCGATACCAGTCGCTGGCAAAACTTCGAAAAAAATGCCGCTTGTCGCCCCTTTCCGCGGCGCCAAGCATGCCTGTTCGCTCCGGGCGAGCGTCGTTCGCCCGTCGTGAAAAACCGCCGGAGCACAGCCGGTCGATGCCAGCAGTGCAGCCGCCATGAACAGCCTCATGACGGCACTCCCGGCCGTGTTGGCGGCAGCGTGGCCGGCGCGCCTGCCTTCGTCCCGACCGGCGGACTCGGCGGCGCGCTCGACTTGGTAGCGCCCTCGGTTCGCGCGCCACCTGCGTCGGTTCTGTCCTCGCCAAGCTCTTTGAACAGCTTGTCGCGCTGAAAGAACTGACCGAGCGCTTGGTCCATCGTGAGCGTCATCGCGTCCTGCTCGTCGGCGTCCGCGGCGGCGGCCGCCCACTCTACGTAACGACCGAGGTCGTCAGCCGTCTTCGCTGACATGCTGACCTGCCGAGTAACCCGGCTGCGCACGTGCTCAAATATGAGTGGCTTCGTCTGCTCTTTCTTCGGTCGCCCGATCTTGATCTCTTTGGTCATCGACTTCTCCTTCGCCGCAGGCTTGTCCAGGCGGCATTTGTTTGCCTGAGTTATCGCCGCCCGGCCCGCGTTGATTCCTGCCCGCGCTTGAATTTCTGCCTCTCGTAACCGTGGCGATCCGCCTTCCGGCAATTGACCCTGACTGCCGAATAGAGCTGCCAGCGCGCTCGTGTCCGCGTCCTTTCGAACCTCGACGTCTTCGGCGATTTGGTCACCGTGTCTCCTTTTGCCCTCTGCATCGGGCACCGCGCGTTGCCCTTATGTCGCGCCCTGCACCCGTGCCGCTTCTGCTTCGGCCGGTGGCCGCTCTCCGAGTTTTGGTTCCCGCCAAAAATGCATCGGCAGGGTTTGGGAGCTCCGGTCCCCGCGCCTTGGGGTGCCCCAATGCAGAGGGCAAAAGGAAGAACCCAATGACCAAGAACTTCGTAGAAATCGTCGGCTTCGTAGGACAGGACCCGAAGCTTTCAGGCAACGCCGGCACCTCCAGAGTCAGGCTTCAGGTCGCCACCAACGAGCGATGGAAAGACAGCGCGGGACAAAAACGCGAGCGCACCGAGTGGCACACCATCATCTTCTGGGATCGCCTGGCTGATGCCGCCGCGAGCCTCGTCAGGAAGGGCTCGCACATTCTCGTCACGGGCACGCTGAAGTCGCGCCAGTACGAGAGCAACGGCGTCACCCACACCGTCTGGGAAATCCACGCGCGCGAGCTCTTGTTGCTCGACCCGAAAGCCAGCACTGCCAACGAAGAAACGCCCACGCCCGAACCAACTCAATCCTAAGCAGCTTGTAGCGAAGGGCGCCTCTGCGGAGGCGCCTTTCGTGTGTTTGCTCGCCGCCTAGGGGCTTACGTCGCGCCGACGGCCACTTATTCCCGGAACCGACACCCTCCTGGCGCCGATACAGCCATATGAGCAAACAACAGCAAACACTTCGGCAAAAGGTCGCAGGCGCTCGTCGTCAAGTCGCCGAGAGCCCTGCCATTGATCCACTGACGCATTCTAGGAAAGTCACAGAGCCCCCCGTCGCTGTCGCGCCGGCACCCCAAGGAAATTCCTCGGGGCATCGAGATACTACTTACGCCGCTGAAACGCAGCGGCATAGGTTGTTAACACCCCACGGCGGCAAAGCCTCTCGCGGGGAGGGGGCCTGAAGCCATGGCATTCTACGTTCACCTCGCCACGCGTGGATCGAAGGTCACTGATACCCCCAGACTGGCACTGCGCTACATCACTCGCGACGAGGTCGCGCTGCATGGCTTCGGCGAGCTTGCGGGCGAGTTGGACCAGACACGGCTTGGCGATCTCTTTGAGCGTTCGTGCCTCCCCTGTCATCCGTTGGGCACCACAGGCTACAAGTCGATCACCCTCACTGTTCCCAAGGAGCTCAGTCTCTACTCCGAGGCTCATCGCGCTCGAGCCATAGAGGCCCTGGCCGCTGCGGTCCCCCACGCGCTCGACCGCGCATTCCCCGGCCTGCGCTACTCGGCAGTCGCTGCCATCCACACCCGCAACCGATCTCACGAGGTTCACTACTACGCGCACGTGCTGGTCGGGAAGGTCGCGCAACAGGTCGGTACAGGACGGTCTGTTTCTCTGAACGGCAAGGCAGCCGGGAATAGCGGCTACGCGCGCCTGAAGGAACTGAAGCTCGGATGGTGCGCGGGCGTTGAGAAGGAGTACCGCGAGCGATTGGGCCTGGGCATCGAGCAGAGCACTCCCCACGCACCAGTAGCTCTCGTTCTACCAGACGGTTCGCGGCTGGAGCCTCTGCCCAAGAAACGCCAGTAGAGAGCCATGACCTATTACGTGCGCATGGCCACACGCGGATCGCCCAAGACGGGGTCACCTCGCCAGGCGCTCAACTACATTACCGATGCCCATGACATTCGGCGTGACACAACCTACTCGGACGCCGAGCTGCACTACATCGCGCGCATGGACCCAGGCTGGAAGACGGATCTCGAGGGCGGGCGTGTTCCTCTCGTGGGCTTCGGCGAGCTCGCGGGTGAGCTTGATGAGAAGAAACTCTTCCACGGTTTCGAAGAGTCATGCCTGCCGTATCACGACCTGAGGGGGACGACCGGCTATAAGTCCCTCACCCTGACCCTACCCAAAGAGGTCAGTCTCTTTGCAGAGGGCCACCGCGATGAAGCCAAGGCGGCTATGAACGCCGCTATCAAGCAAGCACTTGATCGCGCGTTTATCGGCTACCGCTACACGGCCGTCGCTGCCATCCATACTCGCAACCAAGTCGGTGAGATCCACTACCACGCGCACGTGCTGGTCGGGAAGTTCGCGCAGAAGGTGGCCAAGGGGCGGACCTATTCTCTGAGCAGCCTAGCCGGTGGTAACACCGGCCACAAACGGCTGCTCGAGCTGAAGCTCGGTTGGACGGAAGGCATCGAGAAGGAATTCCGCGAGCGACTTCAACTCGGTATCGAACAGAAGACACCGCGCAGCTCGGTGACGCTCGTCCTGCCCGATGGCTCTCGCCTCGAACCTCTCAATCGAGACAGTCGCCGCGTTCTCGAGAAGGAACTCTGCCCGACCTACGTCGACACCAGCCCGACTGGAAAGTCGACCACGCGGCACTTTCGGTGGAGCGCGATGGACGACCGCATCTTCGAGATCGCCTCGGGCGCGCGGGGTACGAGCGCATGGAGCGCGAAGGCATTCGAGGATCTCTTCCCGGAACAGTCACGTTATCTATCGCGCTACGAGGCCCGCGTCCGCACCTTGAAGTCCATCGGCTACCTGTCGCCCGCAGGGCAAATCCAGACCGCCTTCCGCGTCCACTTCGCCGCCCACCACGGCGTGCTCACGCCGGAGCTTCAGCGCGTGCGTCTCGACCTCTTGCAGAAACTCGCGCACGAAAAGACCGCATCGACTCCCCCGCCCATCCCCGGCCAGTTCTGGGCGCAGATCCAGCGCTACGAGAATTTGCGCAAACGGATCGAACGACTCGGCTACGACCGGGGCGATGTGGAAGCCGTGTTCGCCCAGGCAGCGAAGCAAAAGCCATCGCGCGCAGTCCTCGACGGCATCCGCCGTGATGTGCAAAGGCACGGCCGGACCGCGCCACTGCCGAGCACGCTACCGGCGGCGAAGAACATTCTTCGCGCGTACGTGGACCTTCAGAAGGCTCGCGTGCACAGGATTTACCTTCTCAGCTCGGGCATCGTTGAGCCGTGGAAACTGAGCGGCAAACTGGCTCTAGCCGCTCAGCTCAAGCGCGTGGCCGAGCGGGACTTCTTCTTCGCCAAAGAAAAGCGGCTTGCACAGCTTGGCCGCGGCCTGCGACCGGTTATCTGGCTCGTCCGGGTGGCCATGCCCAAGGAAGCACGGCGGCTCGACTTGGCCATCGTGAGATGCGCGCGCCTTGCTCACTTGCAGCAGCTTCGCAAAAGCGAGCGCGAGCAAATCAAGAAAGCGTACGACCGTTGGCACGCCGACTTCATCAAGAAGCCCCTCGCAGATCTCAAGAAGGAGGCCAAGGAGCTTGCCCGGCCGCCCCAGCAAGCAGCTCGCCCCACACTGGAAAAGGCAAAGGCCGCGCTCCGGCTGGAGGACAGATCCGAAGCGGTCGCGGTCTTTCGTCGAGGCTACGCAGCCCTTGCCGACGAGAACTCCAAAGACGATCTCGCAACGCTGCAGCCTTGGCTTGGAAAGGAAGACCAACTCGTCGCCGAGGTGTACGCGCGCAGCAAGGGCGAGCCGAGTAGCCTCGATGCGGATCAATACGCGGCTGCAATTCGTGTCGGTCGTGTTGGCCAGCTGCTAACTGTGGCCGAGGCGGCGCCCGGGATCGACGTTCCGGATGCATTCGCCGCCGAGAAACCCGAGATCGAGCGACTCGCCGGGCGGCTGCATGCCTTGGGCATACGACATCCATTGTCGCTCACAAACCTCACCGCGCTAGCGCCCGTAGAATTGCGGCAGCAGCTCGATAAGGCCCGCCAGGCCGGACTTCTCGGTGACGGCACCGCCTGGACCCGCAACGCCGCCGGCGCCCGAGGCTTCACGCATCAACTGACCCGAGAAATCGACCAGGCCAAGTCGGTCGAGCGATTGCTCGAAGACCGCCTGATTCACGGCAACCGGAGGCAATCATGACCGAGCAACGGAAGAAAGTTCACCTGCTTCCCCTTCTGCACCTGCTTTTGATGTTGGGGCTGGCGGTGTGGTGGGGCGCGTACTTCTGGCAAGAAAGCCCCAGCCGATGGCTGCTCCAGCATCGCGATCCCACCTTTGCCAAGTCTCAGCACACCCGGCATGCCGACTCGTTCATGCCCGATCTCGGGCACAGACTGAACGAGCAGAGCAAGCGGCTCCTTCTGGCCACACGTGTCGGCATCGCAGATCTTGCCTGCGGACTCGGCGTGCTGTTTCTGGTCGGACTCGGCTCGGGCGTCTACGTCCGCCGTATCGATACTTGGCTCGGCGCCCGCGCCTCCGGACACGCGGTCGCCTTTCGCGGCCAGGACCTCACCGCCGATGCGCTCGACGCCAACAAGGAAGAGTCGCGAGGCATCCTTCGATGACATGCTCACACAAGCTGCGTCTCTACTGGAAGCAAACACCCACCGCGGCGCGAATCGTGGACGCCTGTCGCCTGCTCGCCATGCTGGCCAGCCCATTTCTTGCGATCGCGCTACTCCGCTGGACTGCGACCACCGACCTATTCGTGGCGCCGATTCATCGCCGGCTGTGGGTCAATCCCCACTACGCCCAGGCGGGCCTGCTCTACCGCGCGTTCATGGCGGCGGCGGTCGCAGTGAACGCGGCATGGGTCCTGGGAGCGATCCGAAACTTCATCACCATCACGGCCGCCCGGCATTCAAAGCACCTTCCGTCGCACGACTGGGACCAGAAACTTCCCCTGCCGCCTTGGCCCTACAAGCGCGACAGCTTCGCTGTCATCCTGGGCGAGCTGCAAGACCGCGACGGCTCGCGCGTCCCGAACCAGCGCTCACCCCACCTGAAGCCGCGATGGCTGATCCTTCCCGAGCTGAGCCTTTACACCGGCGTGTTCGTCACCGGCGGCATCGGTTCAGGCAAGACCAGCGCCGTCGCCTACCCTGCCCTCAAGCAGCTGCTCGGATTTCGCCGAGACCTGCCACTACGACAACCCGACGGCAGGGTCGCCACGATGCCATGGAAATTCTCCGGGCTCGTGCTCGATGAGAAAGGCGACTTCACCCGTGCAGCCACCCGCTTCGCCGAGGAATGGGGTCGCGCCGACGACATCATTCGCATTGCGCCCGGCGGAAAATGGATCTGGAACGTCATCTACAACCCGAGCCTGCCGTCGTGGGCGGTGGCCTACCAGCTCGGTTGGATTTTGAAGAACTTCAACAAGGGGCTGACCGGCGGCGACCCATTCTGGGAAAACGCGCCCAAGGAGCTGGTCACCGACTACCTGGGCCTGCTCGACGATGCTCGCGGCTACTACACACTCTTCGACTATCTCGAAACCCTCGTCGACGCCGGTCTTCAGAACGCCCTTCATCAAGAGGCCCTAGAGCGACACAGCCAGAGCCCGGAGCGGCTCGACGAGATCAGTCGGCGCTGGAAATCAGTCATGAAACGGCGGAACGAGATGTCCGTCAGCCTGCGCGGCGCCCTCGAGGCTTGCGCCCGCGCCGGCATCGAGATGTTCCGGTTCCCAGAGCTGAGGCGCACTTTCTGCCCGACCAAGGACGAATATTTCGAGCACGACGCGACCACGAAAAGCCTGCGCCCGCGGCCCAACGTGTTCACCGGCTTCGATGGGATCCTCGACCACGGCCGCATCGTCGGCCTCGACATGCCCAAGCAGCTCTACTTCGACGCCGCCGTCTTCATCCAGGTCGCCCTGAAGGCCCAGTGGCAGGACGCAGTCTTGCGGCGGGAAGCCATCGGTTCCGACGGCGAGTTGCTCGTGCGTCCTAGGTTCGGCGAAGACATCGGCTACTGCCCCACCTTCCTGATGGCCGACGAAGCCCAACAAAGTGCAACGCCGAAGGACGCAGAATTCAAAGCCGTGTGCCGATCCAAGCGCGCCTCGATGTGGGAACTGACCCAATCTCACGGCTCCATCAAAGGCGCCTTCGGCCCCGGCAACGCCGCCCACGCCGCTACCTATTTCCAAAACTCGATGACCCACATCTACCTTCGCCAAGCCGACCTCGACTCGATGAAGATCATCCAGGAAGAATGCGGCAAGAAGGTCGTGCAGAAGACCAGCCTCGCCATCACCGAGGGCGGAACGTCGTCCGAGCTGTCCTACGTGCAAGGCGGAATCGTGCACCAGGGGCTCGGACTTTCAAGCACGAAGACTGTCGCCACGGAAGAGCGGCCGTTCGTGGAGGTCGAGGAGCTGAAGCAGTTGCCGAACAACGTGGCGATCGTGCTGCCTAGCAATGGGGACAGGACGTTGCCAGCTACGGTGACGTTTCTTCGCCCGCTGTGGGTGCAGGCGAAGCATCCGGAGGTTTCGGTGTCGACGCCGTGGCTGGATTGGCCGCCGGAACTTCGAGGTAGCGAAATCGGGAAAGAAGGTGCGGCTTAGCTGCACGCGTATGCGGTGGCCTTGCTTGAATTGATTGCTCGTCACTGCGCCCCAAGTCGAGTGCAGAGGCATCATGGATTCCAGGTGGAGGTCCCCGCCCACGAGGGTGGCAGTGGTCGGCGGTCTGCTGAGCTTCGCGGGTAAGGGGCTACTGGCGCCTCGACAACAGCGGCGTGGCCGCGCGATTGCGCCACGCCGCGGACATCGTGGCGTCCAGGGGACGCTCGAAAGTGGCAGTGGAGTCCCTCCTCGTTTGTGCGCATAGGCCAAACAAGCGCCCTTTTTCCTCCCTCGAAGAGACACCGATAACGAGCAACCTGTCGACTACGCCGCGGCGAGCCTCCTGCCACCCAATCTACCCAGAAACGGCGCCAGAGATTCGGGAACCGGCGCATCGTCGAGTCGCAGGGGAATAAACCGCAGCTCCCTGTTCAATAGGTCGCGGAAACGAAGGGTGCCTCTCTCGAGTTTCACCCAGTCCCAGCCGTAGGCGTGCGCCGACCTGCACAGCACCAGCACCCGCGAGTTCTCCAACGCCTCATCGATTTGGGTCTGAATGTGGCCACCAGCCAGAATCCCCCACTCATCGAACCAGACCCGAAGCCCGTCCGCCTTCTGCTGATCCGCCACCGCCCGCACGACCGCCTTATCCTTCGCGCTGTAGCTGATGAAGACATCCCAGGTCGTGTTCACGGCAGCTCGCAGACGATAGGTTGAAACCCAAGCAGAGACAAGAACTGGCACGGGCAACGTGACACCTGCGCCAGGGATGTGCAGGTTGCAGGATCGGTATACAGTATCGACGATCGGACACCGCCAGAATGAACATTGAAGATTCAACGCATGCCGCGCTTGATGCCGCTGTTCGGATCCTGGTCCGTGACTTCAGCGAAACGGCCAAAGTACATACCAGGCGCCTCATGGCCCAGTCAGGCCAAAACCCAGGCACGGGCTTTCGAGACGGTCTCCGTGGCTTGAAGGAACAGGTACCCGGCCTCATCCAGCGACTGATCGCACGTCACGTCGAGCTTGGATTTCTAGACGCGACCGCTATCGCAAAACGCGTTGTAGATGCGTTCGACCAATGCCTTCGGGAAATCACAGGTCTCGCAAACAACCTGCGCGGTCAGGACAGAGCAGGAGCGCGCCGTGATGCCTCGATCTACGGGGCAGAGATTCGAGCCAGGGTTGCCGCCGACGTCATGGATCAAGCACTTCTGGCCGTGGAACAACATCGTCGGCAAACACGCGTAGTCGAGAACCCCACAAACATCCAAGCTTCGTCGAGCCACTCCCGGTTGCACGACGACGGTCAAGAGGCACAGACAATGAGCCCAAGCACCCCCGATCCAAAGAAGGTCTTCATCATCCACGGGCAAAACTCGTTGGCCGTCGCGGCTATCGAGCATTTCGTCAAGGCATTGGGCCTGGAACCGTTGCCGTTCGAAGGCGTAGCCGCCGGAATGGGCCTAGAATTTGTTGGTAACATCGTCTTGGAGGGCCTACGGCAAGCCCGCGGCATCATCGCGCTGTTTACCCCAGACGAGTACGCTGCTCTTGTACCGGAATTCCGAGCATCGACGTCGGATCACAGCCGCTGGCAGGCGCGACCCAACGTGATTTTCGAGGCTGGTATTGCGTTTGGCACGGCACGCGAGCGTTCTATTCTAGTCACCCTCGGCCCAGAGGTGAAGTTGTTCTCGGATGCTGGAGGCATCCACATCGTCCGCCTAGACAACTCCATGGGGGGCCGGGGCCAATTTCGGCGTAAGCTCATCGGTGCGGGTTGCGCCGTCGATCTGATTACGAACACATGGACAGACCCGGCACGTTCCGGGGACTTCGAGGCCTGCCTAAAGCCGATCCAAGGCCTGAAGCCCCTTGACACCTTCAGCAGATCTGAGCAACGCGATATTGAGCCGCGCATTCCAGCTCAAGAAAGGTCGCTGAGCCCAGCGGCGGCCAAAACATGGGATTCCCTTCGGTAAGAATGTGTCCGTATGGGGCATTCTGAGTCTGTCACCTTCTCTGTCGAATCGGATGCAGAAAACCGACTCTATCGGGAATTGCAGAGACACGGCTACGTCGAGCTGTGCGAGGGCAGGACTAGGCTATGGAGGCTGACCGATCTGGGAGCGGACACTATCGCCGATGCGGTTCCCACAGCCAGCGGTGTGACAGACCTGAAGTCCAAGGTTCTGTCGGTCCTTCGCGAGATGGCGACTCAGGACCAGCTGAGAGAGGCACATGGCACATTCAGGGAGCTTGCCGAGAAGCTCGCGGTTCGTTGGAATTCTGTGTACGCGGCAATGCTAGCGCTAAAGTCCGAGGCCCTTGTTGAGGTTCAGATCCCGGGCGGCTACGACGCCGACAGCTCGTTTGAAGTCCGGTTCCCGATTACCTGAACCTTGGCAGCACTGAACCCTTCAGCCTGCGGCGCAGGTCACTCCCAAGCCCTACCCAGCCGCCGAGTAAGCCAGTCCACAGGCCCGCCCCACCCGGCCGCCAGGCACGCCCGTCCACCGGGTCGCTGAAGCTACACGGCTGCCAGGTAAATGGCGAAGGGCTCCCATGCCGGACGGAAGGCGCGGAATCAGAACGGCAAGGTCCGGTCGTGGAGCCTCGATTTTTGACGACCTCGGAGCTGCAACTCTGGCATGGAATTCGGAGTTCAGCAGGCCATCCTCACGGGGACCACGCAAGACTCGCTTCCGGCTGGCGGTCCTCTGCCTTGGCCGGTGGGACTCTCACCCATGGGTCGCGATAGAAAGTTTCAGCTTGCTACATCTGCGTTCCCTTTCTCCAAGCTTCTCCTGGCGCAACCCGAAATCCATCGCACTGGTCATGCGGCCTCGCGGTGGTAGTAGTTCAACATCCCGCCGAGGCGAGACCGGCAGGCGACCTTGCCTTGAGCACGCTTCGTGCTGGTCGCCCCAGCCACGATGGCGAAGGTCCTGCGCTCCTGTTCTCATGCTTCACTTCGATGGCTGGGTGTCTCTCCCTTCCAAGCAGTGAGGACGTCGTTCGCATCCCCGACATTCATGGTCTCACGGGCGATCAGTCCGTGCTCAATGTCCGGCGGTAGGCACGGCTGGAATTTCGAGACACGCGATCGGTTACCTGGGTCGACCAATCGAGCTGCCGCCTCCCACACGACGGGAGTGTGTGCGGCAAGCTCGTCGATTGCATTCCGGATGGCGACGGTGCTTTCGGCGGCCCGCCCTGAGAAGGTGATGAAGATGTTGCCAGACGCCACCCGATCCCCGACGACAGCCTCCAGCAGCCCGGCCAGAACACGGTTTCCGGCGCCGCCGGCGAATGTCCACCAGCGCACGCGACCATCGGGATTCTCCTCCAACGGCAGAGGCCCCTCGTCGAGGAATGCATGTGACTCACGCTGGGTGCTGAGGGCCGACAAGGCTCGTTTGGACCAACACTCGTCGTTTGTAGAGCCTTGTAGAATGCGACGCATCGCTTGGCAGAGGGGACGGGCAAGGCTCACCGGTTGGCCGAACCAGCGTGGATAACCGCCATCCTCTGCGGGCTCGACGGAGCATGTTCCGCCTCTCCAGTCCACGCCAACGAGTCGCCAAGGTCGTCCCGCAAGAACGAAGTTTGGACGCTGGCCTTCCTTGTCCTGTAGGAAGGCCGCATCGACAGCACCAATCTCCTGCTGGCCGTGCTGCACCCGGAGTATCCTAGGTGTTGAGAAGACCGCATACAGCTCAAGGAAATTGCGCGCGCCGTAGAGCTGCTCGCCTCGAAGCCCGAGTGCAAGTCGAGCATCAGCGTCGACGAGGATCCCAGTTTCCACCATATGGCGAATGATTTCCTCACGCTCGGATAGCGATATGTCGCGAAATGCCGAACAGCCTTCGAGCCACCCCCACCAGTCGTGAGTAGCGACTCCGCTCTCCTGCATGGCGAGCGCGATCGCCTGGTGTGCCAGCACGTGCGGCGACCAGGACGAAGGCCCTGCCGGCTCCACGTAGCCGCTCTTGAAGAGGTCGATGATTGCGGCGGCCCGAAGGAGTGAATCGTCATCGGTCGCAAGGAATGTGCAGTTGGCCCGCATGCCGGCGCGCCGGCCTGTACGCCCCATTCGTTGCATGAACGAGGACACACTGCTGGGAGCATCGATCTGAATTACGTGATCGAGATCGCCGACGTCGATGCCGAGCTCGAGAGCGGAGGTCGCGACGATTACGCAGTTGGAGCCCTCTTCGAATGCCTTCTCGGCCGCCGTCCGCTCCGAAAGCGCCAGAGACGAGTGAGAGAGGTACACGTCCACGCCCCGCTGCGAAAGGCGATGACCGAGCTCCTCAACCTTTCGGCGGCTATCGACGAATACCAGCCGACGGGTTCCCGGATAGAGCTGGTCAATCATCAGCGCAGCGTTATTCAGCGAACCGACGTAATCCAGCGCCAGTTCCGGAGACTGCCGTGCGCCACCGGGATCGACGATCCGGTGAGGTCGGAGACTACTTCCGCTGAGCCAGCCAACGATGGCGCCAGGGTCACCAACTGTTGCAGAAAGGCCGATGCGTTGGATGTCCGTTTCGGCGATGCGAGAAATGCGCTCGAGGATCGCGACCAGGTGTGAACCGCGATCGTCACCGGCGAACGCGTGGACCTCGTCCACCACGACAGCGCGAATGTGACCCAAGACCCGACGTGCCGGCGTGTGGGTGCTCAGAAGCATCGCTTCGAGGGATTCAGGTGTGATGGCCAGTACATCCGGCGGTTCGTCTACAATGCGTCGACGAGCCGGCTCCTTCACGTCGCCGTGCCACTTGCCCGCGCGTCTGCCAACCAATCCGGTGAGCCGATGGAGTCGCGCCTCCTGGTTGTTGAGGAGTGCGCGGATTGGGGCCACATAGAGCACCGAGACGCCGCGCCAGTCCTCCACATCCATCATGGAAAGCAGAGGCAAGAGGGCAGCCTCAGTCTTACCACCCGCGGTTGGTGCAAGAACGATGCAGTTCGCACCGTCGAGGATAGCGTCGGTGGCCAGCGCTTGCACAGGACGCAGCCCGGTCCATCCCAAACCGTTCGCGATCTGGTAGCGGACGGCGGGGCTGAGGCGATCGAAGGGGTCTGGCGGATGCGGGGTCACAGGTCGATCTCAATGTCATCCGGCTTCTTGCCGGCGGCAGCCGCCTGCTCTTCGACCGTCAGTTCCTGTGCCTCGATGCGCACGTCTAGATCCGTTCTGGGGTCGAACTCGGGAAAGAGATCAACCCGGTCCAGGATGCCGGCTACCAGCTTGCGCAAGAAGATGCGCGGCGCGATGCCGACCTTTCCACCGAGCTTCCCGGCAACCGCAGAAGCGAGCCCTGAGAGCACTTCATCGGTCACGCGTGCCTTCATCCGTTCGGACGCATCGGTTGGATACAAATCCCGCACACGACGTCCGACTTCCACTAGGCGCTCGTTGTCGAAGGGGAACAGGCGCACTTGAACGTCTCGGGGATTGTCCCAGCGTGCATCCGCAGAAAAATCAACGTGCAGGCGCTGGGCCAGGGGTGGAAGTCTCTTCACCCCATTCGGTCCGTCGAAAAATGCCGGCGTACCCGTGATTAGTACGTAGAGCCCAGCAAAGCGTCCTCCGTAGAGGTCGTCGATAAGCTTGCGAAGCGCCTCTAGGCTCTTGTCCCGGCTATCGGAGCGAGCCCGTTGAATCGTTTCCACCTCGTCGAGGACGAGCACTAAACCCGGTCTGCCGCATTGTTTGAGCACGGCGAGAAGGCCGCGCAGGAACCCCATCGCGCCCGTGTGGTCGACCTCGCCCTTGATGCCCGCCTGTCGTTTGATGTCCGCGCTGACGTTCGGCTGTCCCATCAACCACGCGATGAGGCCCTCAGCCAGCGCGTGCTCCTCGGCGACCTGAGCGGCGTGGAAGGCGCGAAGAACCGCTGCGTACTGAGGCTGAACCGCGCTGACATCCTTGAGCCGCGCTTCGAGCAGATCCCCCACGCCCTTTGCCAATGCCTTCAGATCATCCGGATCGCGAAGGGTACGGGAGACCTCTTCCTCAAGCCCCATCAGCCACTGTGAAATGACCGCGCGAAACGCTCCGGTATCCCACTCGGAGGTGCGCAAGCCTTCAGTGGCCCTCCGGTAGACTGTCTCCAGTCGATGCAGCGGCGTATCGGTCTCCGAGACTTGAACTTCCGCGACGGCGAAGCCACGCGTGAGCGCCTGTTGTTGATACCACCGGGCAGTGAAGCTCTTGCCGCACCCGAAGTCGCCACGAAGGGCTTTGAACACGGACCCGCCTGTAGCGCAACGGTCGAGCTCCTCGCGCAGCGAGACAGCGAAGCGGTCGGTGCCCACGGCAAACAGGTCGAGGCCGCGACGCGGGACGGTTCCCCGGCGTAGTGCCTCGATAACGTCCTTGCGGAGCAGTACGCTGGGCTCGCTCATTCGCCCACTCCAAACTGCGAAAGCAACCTCGTCTTCTGCAGAACGACACGACGGCCCGCGACGTCGTGCTCGACGATGGCGAAGCCATCGGCATTCAAGATTCCCATCCGGGCAACGACCCCGCCGACCTGGTGGGGACGAACGCCACACGAGTGGGCAAAGTCGGCAGCGGTCATGGCGGCGCCGGCCTCCAAGAGAACACCCAACCACGTAAGGACGCGCTCGACTTCGGGCTTCGGCACGCCCGCAGTCTGCTGTGCGAACACCTTTGACTGTCTGAGTCGCACGACGACTACTGGCTCGGCGGACACGGCAGTCGGCACGGGGGACGCCTTCGCGGGGGCCACCCCGATCAGGGAAAGCTGCTCCGTAAGGGACGCCGCCTGTGCCCGCTCGGCTGCCACCGCCGGTGGTGCAGGCCGCGCGACCTTGAGCGCCCACCAGTCCGGCTCCGGAAGAACGCGACAAGAGAGCTCGGCATCCTCGCCTGCGACTCGGTCGAGCCACTCGGGCCCGACCAGGAAGGCAGGTGCCACGGCCTCGGCCAGGGACAGTCCGCCGTGCTCGCCGTAGTGAGGCGCCCGATTGGCCACTGCCGTATCCCACAAAGCAGCGACACCGGCTGCCCCACGCGGTTTCCACGATGTCCTCGGCAGAAGCACTTCGTCGGCCTTGGGCTGCTCACCCTCAGCCAGCGGACGCCATCGAGATCCGCCGGCCTGCCCTTGCGAAAGCCGCCCAGGCACGACTTGCATCGCATCTCCGGAAACATGACCATGGTCTGCTACGAGCAGAACAGCGCGCTCCGCACCGTCGGCAGCGCTTAGGAGTGCTTCCAGTGGAAGAATGGGCGTTCGGCTGTAGTCGACTGCAACCTGCAGGCTGCCCCTGAGCTGCTCATCAATGGCGTTGACCACGACGGAGACGATACGATGCTCTCCTGCAATTGCGCTCTTCACCTGGTCGACCAGCTCGTGTCCGGCGTGGATGTCCCGCCGGAAAAACACGGTCAGTGGTTCTTCGCCCACCAGCTCTCGAACATACGGGTTCGCCGCCCAGCGCGCGTCGTCGCGATCGGTTCCCTGGTCGCCAAAGCGCGGATCGGCGATGCCCGCAAACAGGGCAGAACGGCTCACCTCGGTCAGCGTGGGTGCCGCGGCGAGCACGGGAGGGATCGGAAGTGTCCCGTTCCAGCCTGGCACGCGCCATGCGATGGGGCGCCATCTGCGTTGATCGCGCAGCCGGTGAAGGAGCTGCACCGCCGATGCATAGCTCATTCCGTCCATGACGACGAGCAGCAGCCGCCGATGCTCGCCACCCTTGAGGAATGGCGCCACGATACGCTTCGTGACGTGCTCGATGGGCAACACCTCACTCGAAGGCTTTCCTGCATCCACCCATGCGACGTAGGCTTGGGCGAAACGTTGGTCATCCGCGCGTGCGACCGCATCGACTCTATCGAGAAGTCGCCGAACGGCACCAGCAAGCTCCTCGCCAGCACCGCGCATTCCGCGAACCGTCTGCCGCGCCCAATCCAGGAAACCACCCTCCTCCGCATAGCGTCGAGCGAGATCGACCGCCGGCTGCCAAGCGCTGCCGTATTCGGCGAGCTGTGGGCGCACACACCGGGCGAGCAACCATGCAGCCAGTCGGGCGGCCATCTTTCTCGCCTCAACGTGCTCAGAGCGACGGATCGCCCGATCGAGCCGATGGTCGCCGAGGCGTTCGAGGGATGCGAGAGCCGCTACCAGAGCGTCCGGTGTCGGCGATTCGACAAACGATGATAGGGCCTCGGCGAGTGCAATCTCGCGCGCCCTGTGGCCTGCGGGCAGCCACTCGCTGGCGGCGGCAAGTGCGGAAACGCCACCATTGAGTGCAAGCGCTTCGGCATCGTCGAGCAATCGTCGATCGTCCGCGCTCTCGGCCGAAAGCACCGATTGTAGAAACGTCGGGGCCGAGGCAGTTGACTGCGCCGCCCGAATCTCGGTTGCAAAACCGGGCGTCCAGCTCGCGAGCTGTCCGCTGACTAATCCTCGCAAGTACGAGTCGGGATGCTGTTCAGCGGCTGTCAGCAACACCAGCGCCTGGATAGCCCGCTCGACAAGCCCGCGTTCCCAGGCACACCACCCAAGAACACCCACCGGACCAAGATGCTCTGCAAGCCAGTCAAGGGCTTCACGTCGAACGGCGCGAAGCAGGTCATCCGTTTCACAGCTCTTGGCGAACGCCAGGCCGGCGTCGGAGCCACGCACCCAGCGGAGCCACTCGCTGGCGCTCCCGAGCGCGCCTTCGGGAATGCCGAACCTTGCCTCCAGGAAGCGTTGCCAAAGCTCCGTTCGTGTGATGCGAAGCCCCGTCACCTTGCGAAGCCCATCGGTTCCCCCGGAAAGGACCAGGCGAGCAAGCGCCGACGAGGAGAGCCCAGGATCTACCTGGCGCGCACCGAAGAGAGCGGCCAGCCGGGCGTCACGAGCGACGTGGTAGATTCGGCCACCTGCAAGCCGACAAGCGACGTCCAGCGGGAGCGAGTCTTCGACCCAGTCGACGAGGTACACGCTCCCCTTCGCTGTCGCCTCTCCCGGCAGCGGCAGCCTCGATCGCAGATCGAGCTCGCACGCTGTCGGGATGATCTCCCATGAGAGCCCGTCCAGATCGAAACGCCCAGGTTGGCCACGACCGAACAGCGCTAGCAATCGCGAACGGTGGTCGCGACGAAAGAGCCGCTCCACTTCGAGGCGGACGTCACCTTCACCCAGGAACGGAGACTCCATCATTCCGGCCTCCGCCTCCACGCAGTGATCCGGATGGAGATGCGTGATGCCCCCTTGCCCTCGGCCTCAAGCCGTCCCGCAAGTTTCCGAAGGTCATCAGCTGCCGTCTTCGAATTCGCAAGATCCCTCGCTTCGTCGAAGACGACTTCTTCCTCATCCATCGGAAGAGACGACGGCCTCGATATCGGCACTCGTAGCAGCTCGTCAGCGCGCCGGGTGAGGTCAGCAAGGCCATCGGCAAGCATCTTATTGATCTCATCCTCCGTCAGCAGCGTGGCGAGATCTTCGAGTAACAGCTTCGCCCGCTCGCCACATTCAGCATTCCCTAGCAGCCCCTTAACCTGTCGGAGGACGATCCAGCGCGCATCCTCCTGCAAGAGCCGCTTGGCCGTAGATGCGGTTGTAAAGCTCCGCCCCATCGCCTTCAGGGAGGTCGTCGGGGTGAAACCGGCGAGATCGCGCACGATCGAGGCGCCATCCTCGCGACTCAGCCGATCGAGCAACGCCGCACACGCCCTCGCCGTAGCGAGGCGCGGCGAATCCCCTGGCGCGGCCCAGTCCCGAATCCTCGGATCTAACGACGCCGGGAGATCGACTGCATCATGAGCCACTGTCAGCGATTCCTTCACCCTGTCGACGAAGGCCGCGAGGTTGCGCGCGCCGAGGGCGCGCCCACCAATCGACACGCCGAACAGATCCCCAGCGCGGTTCAAACCCTCCGTCCACTCGGCAGGCGTCGGCAGCTCTGGACGCAAGAGCTCGACGTCGTCAGGTAGCTGTCCAGGACGTGGCAACGCGTAGCTGCGGCCATCGCAACGGAAGGTCCGTCCGCTCCACGATGCGTAGAGCGAGATAAGGATGTCCTGCACCTCCGGCGGCAGGCCCCGCGTCCCTTGCGGGTCGAGCCACCCTCGTACGATTCCGACGGTCGGCGTTTCGATGCCCGCTTGTTGGCGCCGTTGCTCGACATCCTGGAAGGGCCGCTCCCGCAGCAAAACCGCGACGTCACCGGTGTCGGTGATACCGAGCGGATCGGCGTATGCACGTAGGTCATTGCGTTCACCGCGTTCCACGCTCATGCGACGATCGCCTTCGTCTAGAAGTTTCTCGACCAGTACAGCCACCTTCTCCATCCGCGTTGCGGAAACTGGACCGTCGAAGCGCGGGTGGTGCGGGTACTTCTTCGAAAGCAGCGTGTCGATAACCTGCCTGAAGCCATCCTTCATCGTGCCGGCGAGGAGAGTCCGGATGTCGAGATCGCCGAGCAGCGGGATGAAGTGTTCATCGACGGATCTCGATTGGTCGAGAAAGGGGCTGTCTGCCACCATCGCAAGCCCGTAGGATTGCGCGAGAATCCGTATGACGAGAGACTCCTTCTGGCCGCGCAAGCTCGCCAGATCGGCGCGTGTGGTCGTTTGATCTTCAACACGAAGGTGCCCCAGGTACTTGCGTGCATCCCCGAGGATGTGCTCGAGCAAAACAAGTTCGCCCAGCTCGCGTTCGAGGGCGTGCGAGAAGAATGTCGGAAGCCAGACCACGGTAGGGTTCGGTGATGCGTCAGCAGGCCGCGAATCACGATAGCGCTCGACGGTCCGGAGATCCTCGTCGGGGCCATGCCCATGTTCGTCGAATGGGTAGTCGATGATTACCTGCCACTCTAACTCGCGTGGACAGGTCAGCGTGGTGTCGTCCATCTCGCGCACGTTTCCATAGCGCACACGACCTCTCCGACGCGTTCCATGGAAAGCTATCTCTGCCTCGACGACCGTGCCTTCGCTCTTGAGCTCCAGAGCCTGGAAGAGCAGGTTTCGCATGGTGTTCTTGCGCGCCCCCGGGGTATCCGCTTCGGCGGCCTGCGCGAGGATCGGCTGCAGATCGACGCCGGCGAGATGGACGCTTACCTCGGGATCCGCTTGCTCGCCTAGGCGGATCGCACCGATCTGGCTTGCCCAGTCCCGCAGACGCTGGGCCACCACCTGCATCTCGGCACCGGGGATCGGCGACGCGATGGTGCCATGGTTCAGGAAAGCCAGGCGCTTGACCGTCAGCCCCTTGAACGGCTTGGCCTCGGGAACCAGTGCCGCCATGAGCAGCGTCTTCGCAAGGCGATTGTCGTTGCGGCACATTTGCTGCGTGCAGCCGCTGCAACCTAGCCTGCGGTCGTGCTCCTCACGCATCCGCTGGCAAGCGCTCGGGCTGTCCGTGCTGTGCTGGCGACGAATGATAGGCAGAAAGCTCTCGCGGTATAGGTCCCGCGCCCGGTCGAACCTGGCCTTCATCACCGGGTCGTCGATGGGATCTTCGCTCTCCGCGAGCGCATCGAAGGCATCGCCGACGGGAACCACCCTGCCAGTTTCCAAGTCGGGTAGATGGTTGACTAGTAGCTCCATCAAGATACGGATCGCGGTGCGCTCACGCTGTAGACAGTCCGACAAGGCGACCAACGCCTCGATGAGTGCCGGCGAGAACGGGTAGACCTTCTTGAAGTCCGCCTCGTCTCCCTCGCTTCCGATTAGGACGCTCTGAGCCTGCCCAGCCGCCCGCCATGTCTTCGCGAAGTCGTCGGCGAGCTGTTGGGCCGCCGACTCGTTCTTGGGACGGACCACGCGATGGGCGACGATGGCGGGAAGGTTGCTGTCGGCGAGCGTGACCATCTCGAAGCGTCCGTCGTGATGCGAGAACTTGCGCGACAGCTCGGTGCGCACGGCCCCCTGCGCCTGCTCGCCAAGGAATTCTGACAGATCCCTCTGCCGGGCAATGAAGCTCACTATCGGGATTTCCCGATCGGCATCCTGCGCCTCCTTCAGCTTCACCATCTTCTCGGCCTCTCGCCCGACGAACTGCAGATCGCTCGAGTTGCCGGCGAGCCACAACACCAGCTCGTCAAGGTAGAGCACGATCGCATCGAAACCGAGTTTCTTGGCATGCCGGCTCATCACCCCTAGACCCGTGTCCAGGTCGACGAAGCGGTCCTGTTGTGCCGTGAAAGAGGTGAAGAAGATCCGCACCAGATCGCTGAAGAGCTTGGCACGCGGGCTCTGGGCGTCTCGATCCGCCTCGCCGAGGTAGGTGGACGAAGCGGCCTCCTCGAACGATTTGGCATCCCACTGGCGGGCCTGCGCGAGCTTGCCCCAGCCCGTCGCGGCCTGCTGTACCCCACTGTTGAGCTTCGCGAAGAAGGCTTTGTCGCCGAGCGTGGCGCGGAAGCGTCGTGCGTCCTCGAAGAGGCCTTGATCCGCATAGATGGCCGGAACAGGCGCCTCGGGGTGGTGTTTCGCCACCCACGCCACGTACGCGCCCAGGATCTTCGACTCCATGTTCCGGGCCCCCAACATGTGGATCGGAAGCTGGAGCAGCTTCTTCTGGCCGATCCAGGGGTGCTTGCTGCGAAGTTGGTGTAGCTCTGGCCGGCGCCACGGGGCAGCGTGATCTGCCAGCATCAAGTCGAGAAGCGCCATGAAGTGGCTCTTGCCAGAGCCGAACGAGCCGTGCAGGTAGGCGGCCTGGCTGCGCCGGTCGCGAAGCGCGCTGTCGATGATCGAGAGCGCGTGCTCGAAGGTCTGCACGATCTTGGCCGTAATCGCGTAGTCCTTCACCGTGCGTTCAGGATCTGCGATGCCGCCCGTGAGGTCCTGGACGAAGTCGCCCTTGCGGACGGCTTCCGGCAGATCAAGGAGGTCGTGGATACGTGTCGTCATGCTTCGGCTCCAATGGCTACATATCGGGCGGGCCGTCCGCTCAACTTCTCAACCAGGCCGTCCGCTTCCAGCTTTTTGAGCGCCTTTTTGATCAGCGCCTTCTTGACGCCTACCTCAGTCGCCAGATCTACTTCGGTCGGTCCCTCGGGCAACTCGGCATCCTCGTCTTCTTCGGCATCTTCGTCGGCCTCGGGCTTCCAGGCCCGAAGCGCTGCTAGAACCTCGTTCGGGTCGACCGTAGTTCGCTTGGAGGTCGCAGGAGGAGTCCACGAACGCAGGTCGCCCACGGCAACGCCCAGGCCGTGGGCCTCGCCTGCCACGAAGTCGCGGAAGAACTCGCCCAGCTTCATGCCTCCGAACGCGGACGAAGGTTCGTTGTGCCACTGTAGAAGCCAAGGCACCCGATCGTTGATGCCAGCGAGGAGAGGCAAGAGGCGGTCCTTGGTCCATCCGTCTTCGGACTTGCGGCGCTGGTAGAGGCCAGATAGCGCCTGGGCCATCTGCAAATTGTCCCAACCCGCCCAGCCCACGATCGGTGTCGAATCGTCGTCCGTGTTGCCACCAGGAACGGTGACGAACCGCTCCTTCGGCACGTCGAGCTTGCCGCGCAGACCCCAGTAGTGGCGCAAGAAGTCCTTGGGCCCGTACTTGTAGGGCACTGGGATGGCCTTCAGGCCAAGCCGCTCAAGCTCGGGGCCCAGGATGCCTGCATCCTCCAACCGCTGTAGCCGCCAGGTCTCTTCCCAGTCGGCGCGTTTCTCCATCCCGGTCTCGGCGTAGCGATAGCCGGCGAGGAAGGGCGCACCTTCCTCGTCGACGAGATCGGAGATGAGCCGCACGAGATCGACGCCGCTCTCTTCGGTGAGCAGCTCGTGCGCCGCTTGTACGGCCGGATCGCGCCCGAGATCGAGGGTGAGCTGGCGTGCGGTGCGCAGCTCGGGCGCCGCCTGTGCGCGCTGGGCCGCCTCGATGCGCTCAAGCAGCCAGGTTCGCACTGCCTCCGTGAATGCCTTGGCGTCGTCCGGCGGGGACCACCTACGCTTGGTCTCTGGGGTTTCCAGCAAGCGGAGCTGGCGCCCCCGTTCGGGGTCGTCGAGCAGGTGAAGGCGCTGGCGATAGAGACCGGCCAGCGGCCCACCCACGTCGGTCGGCGCCGCTCGCTTGTGGACGCGGAACCACTCCGAGGAAGATATGTCCGTTCCCACCTCGCGTGCAAGGCGCACCTCAAAGGGCCGGTGATTCGGCTCGACCGGAACACGCACGGCCTCGACGGAGGGTGCAGGCACCGTGGGCAGGCCGAAGAGGCCGTAGACCCGCCAATCCACTTCCTCTTGCAGCGAAACGAGAACCGAGCGCAGGCGCGCGCGTTCGTCGATACATATGGAACGCGCCTCGCGCAGTCTCGACAGCGTCGGCGCCTCGGCGAAGATGGAGGCCACGACCTTTCCGGGAGCGATCGCGGCCATCTGCCGAACCATCTCTTCTGCGGCGACCACAAGATCGAGGAGAGTCCTGCGCAGATCGTCCAGCTTCGGCAAGGGGAGTTGCTGGAGGAGATTGCCGGCATATTCGAGGTGTCGATTCCACTGGGTGACCGACAGTCGCGCCCCATCACCGACCTGATCGCCGCCTTTCGGGAACATGACGAGGCGGCACCAGAAGCCAACGGTGGAGGAGTTCAGGTATCCAAGTAGAGCTTGGTAGTCGGGTTCGCGGCAATCCCCGACAAGAAGGGCAATGGGCGCACTACGGTCAAAGACAGGGCCACCACGGTCGAGAAGGAAGTGGTTGTGAGTAGCAACGAATGCAAATGAGATTCGGAATGGTCTCTGGTATCGCTCGGTCTGCCAACGGTACCAGCCCCAGTAGTCGTCGGCAGCGTCGGCCCGCGTAGAACCGTCAAAGTCGGTGGTCCCGCCGATGGTGGTGCGAAGTCGCCAAAAGTACTGAGCACCGGCTCCCAGCTGAGGTCGAGCCACAAGCTCGTGTGTTTCAAGATCGTAGGGTGCGACTGCAAAGCTCGAACCATCCACGCTCCAATCGCGGATCGATGTTCCTCGAACCAGCGTGCGAATAAACCTTTCCGGGACTCGCAAGCAGCGTGCACCTGCGAGGGGCATCTCGAACGCGTCTTTCATTCCGGGAAAAGACGCGAACCCGACATCATCCGTGTAAGCTGCGAGCTTCTTCGACAAGGGCCCCGAGAGCGAGAAGAACAGCGCGCGCCCCCCACCGCCGGACAGAATCCAAGGGTGTGAGGCGAGTTCACTGGCACGAATTCGCTCCACCGAAATGTGCGTACCCTCAAACCCAGCTGCATCGTGGTGTGCGACAATCTCAGACCAAACCGGGGCTTTTTGTGGTTCCGCTGGAACCTCGGTCTCTCCGCGTTTTCCAAGAACCGCAACAACGTCGGTGCCACTGCCTTTTCGATTGCGACCGAAAAGAAGCAATGTTGGGGTTCCGTGCCCAGGCAGGTAGCAGCCCGAGGTATCGATGACTTTTTTCAAATCAAGTCGCGGTAGGATCTTCTCAATCAGCACTTTGCCGAAATCGCGTTTCGTCCACGCATTACTGTTGATCATCCCTATGAAGCCACCGTCTACACCAAGGTCGAAGAAGCGCTCCGTGAATGGGGCGGCCAAGGTGTACTTCCCTGCTGCGCTCTCGTACATCTCTCGGTACTTCTTGCGCTTGGCCCTGTCCTTCTCCGTGATGTACGGTGGGTTCCCCACGACCGCGTGGTATCGCTTGGTGAGCACACGTTCGACCTCGGAGCGATTCTCCAGTCGAAACAGCCGATCGCCCCATTGCAGGTCGTCGTCCATCGACATCTGACCAACGGACAACACCCGCTGCTTGAACCGATGCAAAAGGCTGTCGGCGACCACGACGTTGGGGCGGATATCCGGCGCACGATCTAGACGCTTGATACCCACCGCGTCGAGTACCGCCAACACCATTCGGAAGCGTGCGACAGCAACCGCATAGGGGTTGATGTCGACGCCGTAGACTTGGTCCAATGCGCGTCGGGCGAGGTCCGCGGTCTGTTCCGTCGGGGCAGACGTCTGCCAGCGGCCGAGCAAGCGGTGAAACGCACCAAGCAGGAAGTGTCCCGAGCCGCAGGTGGGGTCGATCAGGCTTACCTCGGCCAAACCGAAGTCGGCGATGGCCGGGTCGAGGGTCTGGTCGAGGATGAACTCCTCGACGAATTCGGGGGTTTGCAAGAGCGCGTAGCGCTTGCGCACGGCCTCGGCGAGATGCTGGTATAGGTCGCCAAGGAAGCGGGTGTCACCGCTGGCGAACACCAGCGCGGGCGCGCCGCTCGCGTCGCGCTTGCGGAAGAAGTCGAGCAGCGCCTTGGCTCCCTCGCTCGACGGCGAGAGCTTCCAGACCGGGTTGTGGCGCGCATCGAAGACATCGCGCGCGCCGGGAAGCTTGGCAAGCTCGCGAAAGACAGTGAGCAGGTACTCACGCGGGCCTAGGAAGGGCGCGACCTGCAGGAAGAGGGACTCGCGATCCTCGGCCGCCCGTAGGGCGTCGGGCGTGGCGCCCGCGATTCGGGCATCAATGTAGCCGCGATCTTCCAGCGTGCGCACGAAGACGACCGACAGGACCCATGCCACCGCCAGCTGGGTCACGCGCTCGCGGCGCCATGGCTCGAACCCCAGCCCGGTCTGGCCGGCGTTCTGCTCCTCGGTCCACTCGGCGCGAAGCTCGGCCTCGATGCGCGCTGTTTTAGCGCGCGCGAGGAGGTCTTTCTCAAGCAGCTTGAGCGCTGGCTGCAGCCGCTTGGATAGGCAACGTCCATGGCCAGCCCGTGGCCCTGCTGCGATGGTTTCCTTGCACCACTGACAAATGTCGATGCTCACGCTCATGTCATCTCCGCGGCTTTGTTGGCGACCAGCCATGCATCGGGCATGACCAGACGCTGGCTAGGCAGCGGCGCGGGTACGGGCAGCCGGCCGTTGATCGAAGGCGCCATACCATCCGCGTGGCACGGCACAACTAGGAGCACGGCGGGTGCGTCGCCGCGCTCGGCGCCCTCGACGATACGGCCGAGCGCGGCAGCCAGGCCATATCGCGCCAGGGCCCCCGGCCACGCAAGCAGCAGGGTCTGCACTCGTCGTTGCAGCAAATCATCGACGACTCGGTCTGTGGCCTGGCGCACCAGCTCGGTCAGGAGCGGCCAGTCGGGGCCACCCGGTCCTCCTCGGTCGGCGGACTCGATGTTGGCCCAGTCGACCCCCAGGTCTTGGGCTTGACGGCGAATGGCGCTGGTTAGGGCGTGATCCAACGATATCGCTTGCGTCTTCAAGGCCAGCGCGAGCGCCTCGGTCGCTTCGCTTGCGAAGTCCGCGCGGACTTGCACCACGCGGAACCGGCCTGCCGCGACGCCTCGGTCCAGCTGGTCCTGGAATGCTGCCCGCCGCTGCTCATCGGGGCTACTGCGCCGCGGAAGCCCTGGCACCGTCGGGTTGCGCGCCGGCATGACCACCGTCATGGATGTCTGGGCGTGCTGCCCAGGTCGCGAGTACTCGCCCTCGCCGATGTCGGGTAGGAAGACAAGACCGTGCGGGGCGAGAAGCGCGTCGAGCACCGGGCGATCGGGAAGAGGGGCAGCCTCGGGATAGCGTGCAGAGACTCGGCGCTTTACCACGTCCGGGGTAAGACCGGCGCCCGCGAGCACCGCAAGGCTCAAAGACAGCGCACGGGCCGCGTCCATTCCCCGGGGATAGAGCTCGAGGCGCGCCGAAGCGGCGGCGTTCTCGCTGGCTTTGGCCGCGAGCACGAGCCGTTGGTCCGCGGGCAGGTTTGCCAGGGGTGTTCCGTCGGCGATTTCGGCCAGCGAGGCACGGACTACCTCGGAAGAGGGAAGTGGCTCGGTCGCCGCCAACTTGTCCGCCGTATCGGCGAGAGCCGCCAAGCCCTCGAGCACCTCCGGGTCACGCGCCACCCAAGGGGTCCGACGGATTCTTCGCCAGGTCGCGAGCGGGTTAGGGCGCAGCTCGAGCGCCACCCGCACCAAGGCGGCGGCCGTTCGAAGGTCGTCCGCGGTCGGATTGCCGCCCGTTCGCACCTTGGCCAGCGCTTCGGCCAAGTCGGCGAAGTCAATGGCCGGCCCTGCGCTGTTGAGGGACTCCGACAAGACCTCCGTCAGCGAAGCGATCGTCGCATTACCGTCCCAGCGCTTACTGCGCAGGAACTGCAGGCTCGAATGGATCTGGGCCGGATCGAGGCCGAACGCCCCGGCCACTTCGGTGGCGGTACGCGTGGCGGGATGCCCACTGTCTGCTCGGCCGTCGGGCATCGGATCGAGGCCGACGAGGACGCGGAGTCGTCGGGCCGCTTCGTTCGCGCTGGCCCGGCCGATGAGCTCGCGCGCCCAGTCGCCCAGCGAGCCGGGCGTTGGTTCTGCTGCTGAGATGGCCGCGAGCCGCTCGCGGAGCGCTTCTGCCGGCGTATGCCCGAGGAGCTTCTCGATGCGCACCGCTGGCGCGAGCGCGGCATCGACCGTGGTGTTGATGCCGGCGGCAACAAGACGATCCACAGTGCCGGATTCCAGGCCAGCTTCCGGGTCGTCGAGGAGTAGGCGGGGACGGGAAAAGCCGGCAACGAGCGGCGGGGTGCCATCGACTTGGAAGCGCTCGCGTAGCTGGTCGGCGAGCGCGATGATCTCTCGCGCGACATGCGTCCCCACGCCGCGGACGACAGAGAGCTGGTTACGCGGCAAAAGAAGCATGTCGGTCACCGTCGAGACGCCGGCCCGATCCAAGGCATTCCGCGCGCGGGCCGACAGGGACAAGGCGTCGACTGGGGTCTCGGGACGAACCTGATCGAGGGCGATGGCCGATGCACCGTCGTCCGTCTCGGACTCGGCGGACAGAGCGTGGCCCCAGGTCTGGCGCATGGCCTCTGCGCTCGAGAACCGGGTCGTGACATCGCGGGCGAAAGCCCGCCGGAAGAAAGCGACCAATCGGTCGCGAACAGCAGCATCGAATCGCTCGGCTTCCACCACAACATCGGCGGTGGCATCACCTTGGGCAAGCGCTGGCCGGGCGCCCGTGAGGGAATGGTACAGGACCGCAGCGGCGGCGTAGCGGTCTGCGTCCGCGTCCCACGCGCCCCGCAGGTACAGCCAAGGGTCGCGCCATTCGGCAGTGCCGGCGTTGACCGCGGTCCGCTCGCTCGAGGAAAGCGAGAAGTCGAGCAAGAGCAGGTGGCTTTGCTTCTTCGACAAGCTGGTGAACCCGACGTTGGTCGGCTTGATGTCGCGATGGGTGACACCGGCCTCTTCGAGGTACTGGACGGCGGACAGGAGATCGTCTCCGTAGCGACGGGCGAGGTCGAGTGGCAAGGTGCCTTGCTCGCGGAGCAAGTCGCCTAGGCTGCGATCACCCGCGAACTCGAGCAGCAGGCAAGGCAGGCCGCCGAGGGTCAACACGTCGCGCAGGGCGACGATATGCTCGTGCCGGATCTCGCGCAGTGTCTTCGCTTCGGCTAGCAGCCGCTCGCCGCAGCCTTGATCGTGCGGCACCTTCAGCGCGAAGTCGCGGCCTTCCCGACGGACGTGCAGGACGAGAGCGGTCCCGCCCGAGCCGAGGCGACGTTCCACGCGAAGACCGCCTTGCAACATGTCCCCTTTCTGCGCTTCGCGCGGGTCTGCCCCAGCGCTGAGGTCGACAGGGGGGCGAGTGAGTGCTTCAAGAACGAATCCGTCGAACCAGGCAGCAACGTCTTCAGCACGAGAATGGCGGTTCGGCTGTGTTGCGAAGGCAATTGCCTCGTCGAGAATGGCTAGGTCGGCGCGCACGGACGACGGGTGAAGACCGCCCTCGCCACCATTCACGCTGCCAATGCGCTGCTCGCGCTCGGCGAGCGTCGCCCCGGGATGCTGCCCGGTAAGTAGAAGCCAGGCCAGACAGCCAACCGAGAACACGTCGCTCTCGTAGTTGGCCTTCGCGGGATCGGCCAGGACTTCCGGCGCCTGATACAGGCGGTCGACGGCCTGGGCCAGTTCTTGGAAGTGGCGCGTCCCCACGCTGCTGTGCTCGATCCACGCCGCGGTCTGAAACCGGTGTAGGCGCACGTAAAACCGGCCGTCGTTGGTGCGGCGGACAAGCACCGACGCAGGCGAGAGGTTGCGGTGGATGATGCGAGAGCGGTGGCAGTGTGCGACCGCCTCCACGATCTGCTGGAGGATCCCGAGCCGCTCATCGAAGGTCAGCTCTGGGTGTTGGCGAATGAATGCGTGAAGCGGCAGCGCGTCCTCGACAGCCTCGAACAAGACCGCCGGTCCAAGCGGTGCATCTTCGATGAACGACCGGTACGCGAGAATGCCAGGGTGTTGTCCGAGCTGCGCAAGAGTCTGCGCCTCCCGTCTTGCCGCCCGGTAAAGCTGCTCGCGCCTCTCGGTAGAAGTCGCTGCAGGCACGAGATAGCTGCGCACACGAGCCTGATCGCTCTCGACCGAGGCGTTGCGGGCGAGATGCTCTTGATAGCCCTCGCCTTCGTCCACGAGCTTGCCGAGTTGGTAGCCGCCTACTACGCGCGCCGTGCTGCTCGAACGCAAGCCGATGCGATTGGCAGTCTGGAGGATCTGCTTCATCATCGGTCGGTTGACTACGTTTCGCGCGTCGCGGCCCTCGAGACCGTTGATGAGCCTTGACCCGACGTCCTTCGGCAAGAGGAGCCACGGTGGGCGCCCCCCGTCGAGTTGCACGTCGGTGGCGTTCGACAGGAATACCGCCGCGTGCACGTAAGGCCGCTCCCTGCCGAGCTGTCGCTCGAGAAGGTCGGCCAGCACCTTGGCCTTCAGGTTGGCCCCCGGATACGGGCACTCGATGGTGCGTCGCCGACTTCCATCCGTAAACGTCCAGTCGACGATGTCGCCTGTCAGCCGACCGGGGTGGCTCTTGATCTCGACCAAGAACAATCCCTGGCGCGACAGAAAAAGCAGATCGATCTCGTAGAGCCGTCCCGATGACGGGTCGTAGAGCTCATAGAGTTCCCATGCCTGCTGGGGATCGGTATCCGAAAGGGACTCGTGTTTGTAGATGATGTCGAGCGCCTGTCGCTCCCACGGGAACGGCGTCGTTCGCCCACGATGAATCCGTTCCTCGGAGAGTGCCACGCTACTTGGCCCCCTGGCTACGCACGAACTCGGCGGCTTCGGGTTCTGCGTCGGGCGACACCATGGCGGCGTCGATGTGCCCGAACCCAGCACTTCGCAGGTCACTCGCCGCATCCGTGCCCGGACGGACAATGATCGTTCTACCTCGTGCGCCGACCAGGACCGCAGCGAGCCCTCCCAACTGCCGGAACGCACCGTTCGATGACACGACGGCAACCTGGTCGGTCCACGAGAGGGTATGGTCGGCGGCGAAAGCCTTGGCGACAGCCACCAGCGCGGCGCCACCAGCAACGGCGAGCTTGGTCGCGGGGGTCAGAGGGGGAACGACAACGGGAGCTGATTTGACGCCGAGTGCCTCGGCGATTTCGTCGATGGTTGTCGGACGGCTGCTGTCGGTGACCATCTTCTTCGCGACATGGTCCTGGATGCCGACCCAGTCAGGACCGAAGGGCTCGTCATCTGCCAGGCCAGAGATGCCGAAGCATTCGGATGGAGAGAACGCAGCCCCCCATGTTCCAGCGGCATCGCGCAGCAAGATATCGAGCCGATCGCCATGTCCCAGCGCGCCAGCAAACTGCGACCAACGTGCATCCGCATCCGCACCAAATCGGCGCGGCGAAACCTCCCGCGCGTCGAGCGCTCGAAGCCCAAGTATTGCCGCGTCGTAGAATGCTCCGCAGTCCTTCAATGTTGGCTGATTCGTCGTCATCAATGTGCCTTGTCGTGAGACCCGCAGGAATTGTCGCTTGGTCTCCTCAGATACACCAGAGTGCGTCGAGAATATCACCATCGGCGAGTCCATCAGGCATCGAATGCGGCTCGATAAGCTACGCCACGACGGCCCACCGGGAGCAAGACAGGTCAGTCGTGGAGATGGCGCGCGGTGGCTTGGTTCAGACGGAATTCCCTGGGCGGCGACGGTCGATGACGTCTTCTGGCCTCGGCGGCCGCTTTCCCCCCCGATTCATAGCCCCGATCATCGCAGCAGAGGCTCAAGCAGGCTGTCTACCGCAATCACCTCACGCAAATCCTCATATGGGACGAGCACGTCGTGCGCCCCCCAAGCCACGCAGCCAGTGCTCTCAGTATCGAACACGAACAGCAAGCCCTCAGGAGTCAGGGCAAACGGCCATCGCTCGACCTTGGCGGGTTTGGTCCCGTCCGCGATCATCGATTCATCCGTTAGGTTATTCCCGTCTCGGGCGTTCTCGAGCAGGAGCGCCTTGGCGCAGTATGAAGATAGCCAAGTGCGGTGGTCGACTTTCCACCCCAAGTCGCCCAAATCGATACGGCGTACACTCTGCGTCAGGGAATACGTCAGACTCGACGTGCGAACTGATGGGCGGAACATGAAGGCTTCCTCCACTTCGAACGTGAGAAGACTCAAGAAACCGTGGTCGGCAAGGGTCACACGTAAACCTCGCTCGATCAGGTCTTCACCGGTCTCCGAAATTTCAGGGTCGTTGCGCCTTGCCCCCTCCAATCGCCGTAGTTCGTGGAGCGCGGCGATCGCGGTTCCTTCGAAAGCGCTGTTGAGTTCTCGGGCCTGCAACGCCGACATGCCGGACGAAACCTCAGGATACCGTATGTCCACCCGAGTCGGTGGATGGCCCGGCAACAACTCGTTCAGGGTTCGAGTAACAATCCGAAGCGATCCGACCGTCACCGGCTCACCAACCGGGGTGCCAAATCCATACCGCGCTCGACGATCCCGCACGAACTCTGCGTTCAACGCTTTAGCCCCTTGGCTTGCCTCCTTCGAGAACATTTGGACATCTATGCCTGCGTCCGCAAGATCCATCATCCCTCGGCCGTGAACACGAACGTCCGGATCAAGCATGCCAATGAAGACTCGACCAACACGCCGATCAATCAGCCTTCTGGCGCAGGGAATCTTCGGCGAATTCCGCCATATACACGGTTCTAGGGTCGTGTAGACGTCAGCTCCCTCGACAGATTTGCCTGATAGCTTTCGCTCAAGAGCAGTGTACTCAGCGTGTTCTCCCTCAGCGAGTTCACCGCGGTACGCCTCTGCTAGCACTTCGCCATGTCGAACAACCACGACGCCAACGCGTGGGTTGACCTTTGACTCCTCGACCTGGCATTTCTGTGCGGCGGCAAGGGCCAGTCGCATGTAGTCCTCTGGTGGATAGATGGCCATTCGTTTGATCCTTGCGGCGGAGGTAGTCGACGAGGGGTTGGGACGCGTGAAGAGTGTGCGTTCAGGATCGAACGCGCGTGAGCAGGTCCACATCCTGGGCGTGACGCCAAAGCGAAGCGCAGAGGCGCCGCCAGAGAGCTTCGTCTATCGGAAGTCGATCGCCACGCTTGAGCGGCGATACCATCGTGCCAAGCCGCCCTAACTCCCTGTCAGTGACAACCCCTCCTGAATGAACGATGCAGTTGCGTGCAAGGAACGTAGCCTTCAGGTCCTCCACGACAAGCTCGTGCTCTGTGCCCACAGACGTGACATCAATACCCAATGCACGATCTATATCTTCCGGTCGCGTTTCGTAGTCACCATTGATGACCTTCTTTGCTTGCTTCACTGTCGGTTTATCTTTGTTAAATTCGGGGCGGCACGGCAGTTCACGCAGGAGCGTTTGCAAGAGAAATTCCTCGTAGAACGTGACTGCATCTACAACGCAGAGGTAGTGCAGGCGGCGTGGTTGCTCGTCGAGGAGGCTATCGAAGTCGTTCAACGGGAGGTTTAGGTGTGCTGCAAGGGCAGCTGCAACGAAGTCGGCTGGAGCAGTTGCAGACGTGGGTCGGAGCCTCCTAAGCGAGTCCAACCCCGCGAGCACGACCCAGTAGAAATCGTTGATCTCGGATATTGCGTCCCGAAAGGACGCCAGAGCTGGCGTAATGGGCGGTCGCTGGTCTCGGGGTGGAAGGTAGGGCCTCTCTGACATAGGGGATACTACCTCAGACTTGCGCCGGGTTCGGGAACAAAGCGGCCCTCTGAGATCTACGCCACGCGTTTCCCAGCACAGGTCGAGGTGCTCGACAATGTTGCGATGCCGGCAGACCCGTCGGAAACGACGTGGCCAAACGCGTAGGGTGTCTCTTGGGTCATCAAAACCGTTTCGACGTCGCCGAGGGCCGACACAGAGGCCGACACAACCTCCAGCTCGATTCCGCCATGAAGTCTCCTGAGGAGTTCCGAAACAGCAAGAACCGCGGTGATAAGGCCGACAAATGGAACACCTACCGTTCGCGATGCGAGCTGAGCAAGCCCGCACTCGTCGACGCCCTGCTCTTTCATCGCCTGATAGGCGGGCATGGCTTCAACACTTTCACTAGGTGCGCCAACTTGCTTCGACCAAATTTCCTCTGGCGAACGGGAGGCGGGAAAAGCGTGAAGAGAGAGGTTCCGAAAAGCCGCTGGCCCTGCCCCAAGGCCAGCTTCGATGACAAGTCCAAACCCTGGCCGTTCCAGCGCAGTCCGAGCGAGCGCATTGTCGACACCACAAAACGCAACAGCAGGATCGTCCCCAGCTCGCCTTGTCCAAGAACCGAAGCGGCTCTCGTTGAGAAATGTTTCGAAGCCGATCGCGTCCAGCCAATCTCCAACTACACGGGCCTTCCTTCGTCCAATATCCCTGACGAACGAAAGCATTGAAGTGCTATCGTTCGACTCGGCGATGCGGTCATAGTCTTGCAATACTAGCTGCACGTCCCGCGTAACATCGTAAGGCAAGGCGGCTAATGCCCACGCGAAAGCTTGGCCGAGATTTCCGAGTCCAATGATCCAAAGACGCGAAGGAAGCCAGCTAAGTTTGGGTTCCGTTGCATCGACACCCAGCCAATCTGTTCCCGGCTTCCAAAGCGAAAGGCCAAGAGACCGGCGACCGGCCATTGCATGATCTCCAGCGTGATAGGCAAAGACTTCTGCAGCGCAGGCTCCCGCAGCCAACATGGGTGCAAGAGCTTCGCCTTGGGGCGGCTCGCCCCGGAGACGGTGACCGAGGCTTCCAAGCTAGAGTCCTCCCCGTTGCCAAGATCCGGCTGCTCCTCCCACCACGGTGGAGAATGCGGTTGTCGTGGGGGACGAGCACTTTGTTGCGACAACACCCTCAGCCCATCTTGCGGCTGCGACTGATCTCTAGCGACGGCTCTGCCGAGGACCCCGGTCGTCGCGAATTGCGGGCGCCGGCGCGGCGCTCGGTCCTTCACTTGGCTAGGCCAAACCTTCACTTCTCCCGCTTTGTGATCGCGGCCATTACCCTCGCCAAGGCCGAGTCGAAGGCCGCAGGATCGTCGTGGTCGCGAAAGTCGGCGATAACGCGGTCACGGATCCTCTGGGCAAGCCCTGGTTTGCTTGGCTTCCATTCGTCGATGACGTAGTTGTCGAGCCGAATGGGCAAGAGATAGGTTGCGCCGCCATCGCGGGCCTCTCGCGCAAGGGTTTCCTCAAGTTCGTTGAGCAACCCCACCCTCTCGAGAGAGGCTCTTGAGCACACGAGAATAACTCGATCGTGAGCATTCACGCCTGCATGCATTACATCATGCAACCTGTCTCCGGGTGGCGCGTCTTCTTGGAAGAAGAACGTTTGGACGCCGCGAAGCTTGAGAGCCTCATTGAGCTTCTTGGCAAAGGCATGATCTGGACCACCATAGCTGATGAAGGTGCTCTGCAGATTCTCACCGGTACAATCGGAAATGGGAACGTCGTAGTGGCCTCGGGTAGCCCCGGGACCTTATGGCCCCGGGGCCCCCACAGATCCGGGCGTGCGCGACTGACGCACCCGGCTCTTCGAGGTCGGAGATTCGCTTGTCGGTCCGTTGCGTTTCAGATCGTGCGTACAACAACACGTGGCCTGGGTAGCGGGTAGCGGACGAGCAGTCTGATGAATTTCTCCCACCGCATGTTCGCCCGCTACGACCGGCGGTCAAGCCACTTACGCCAGATGCGCTGCACCTCGTGCGCAAAGCGCGAGAGCCCTTGGGAGTTCCCGGTTATCCCGTAGTATCCGTAGTGCCCTCGGAGCTTCGACGCCAACGCGCGATGCTGGTCCGCTATGTCGTCGTGCCGGTGTTCCCGACACCACTGCCGTATGCGGTCCAGCGCCCTCGTGAGGCGCTTGGTCGCCGTCCTGCGCTGCACATACCATCGATTCTTTCGGGACACGTTCCATAGGTGCGTGAATCCGAGAAAATCGAAGGTCTCTGGTCGTGGCTCGCTCCCGTGCCCCCGCGCGGCTGCCCTGGACGTTGCAGCGGGCGCTTGAATGCCACCAGCCGCGTCTTTTCCGAGTGCAGTTTCAGGCCGTACTTGCCGAATCGCTTCGGCAGCACCGCCATCACACGCCTGGCGTCTTCTTCCTGTTCGAAGACAAGTACGAAGTCGTCCGCATAGCGGACGAGCTGTGCGCGCCCTTGCAGGCGCGGACGCACGTCCCGCTCGAACCACTCATCCAAGACCTCGTGCAAGTAGATGTTCGCCAAGAGCGGCGAAATGACGCCGCCCTGGGGTGTACCCGATTCTGGGTACGTCACCGCCCCTCCCTCCAACACTCCCGCCTTCAGCCATTTGTGTATCACTTTCCGCAACACCCCGTCCGTCACCCTCCGGTCAAGGAACCCCCGAAGTTGTGCGTGGTCGAGCGTGCCGAAGAAATCTGAGATGTCGGCATCTATGATAATGCCGCCACCACAGGCCATCAGCCCGTCCCACAACGCTTGAAGTGCGTCGTGCGCGCTTCGTCCAGGCCGGAATCCGTACGAGCTGGACTTGAAGTCCTGCTCGTAGATGGCTTCCAGCACCATGGCCACCGCTCGTTGCAGAATCTTGTCCTCCAACGTCGGTATGCCAATTGGTCGAGTTCGCCCGTCGCCCTTCGGGATGTGCACCCGGCGCACCGGCGGGGCCACGTACGTGCCCAGCTTGAACCGATCGAGTAGCCCCTGGAGGTTTGCCTCCAGATTCACCTCGTAGTCAGTAAAGCTCTGCCCGTCTACCCCAACCGCCGCGTCTTTGCGCACCCGTTGCGTCGCCTCCCGCAACCACGCCAGGTCAATGACATGGTGGAGCGACGAGAAGCTCCGCTCCGGGTGCTTCCTGGCCAGCTCAGCTATTCGTTCAAGTTTCGTGGAGATGGTTTCCAAGCTCAGTGTCTCGGTCATCGTTCCCTCGTTCGATTCTCTGCCTCGGCCGCCTCTTCCCTCCACTGGGTCCTCGTGGTCGAGTTCCCCAATTTCATCGGTACTATTGGCGGCTCGGACTTCCAGCGTTCCTTCCCGCCGCGCTTCGTTGCCTTCGCTTGGCGGTACCTCATCCGTGTCCTTGCCTTCGTGTCCCCTGTCGGGCTCCCGTACGGTCGGACACTTCCCGCACGAGCCGGGTCGTTGTTACTGGAGTCGCCCCTCCCTCCATTTCCAGACGAGGAGAGCGCAGGATCTCCCAGGTTCCTGGGGAACCTCCGCATGCGTGCCCCGGTCTTGGACCCCGGCGGAGCCTTGGTGCCAGGTCTTTGCGGCACCTCGGTGTTGCCTTCCGCCATTACGACGGCGTCGGCCTCCACTGGTATAAATCTCTCGGAGCTCAATCCCACGGCCCGCATGCTCCCTGTCTACGCTTCGCAGCCGGGGTCTCCCCCGTTCCACGCAAGACGCGGTTCCGGCTGGTGACCAACCGCTACCGGGCAGGGCTTTCTCCCTGCAAGGTTCCTTTCGAAGGTTTCGGCTTTGCTTCAGGTCATTGCTTCCTCCTCCGCCAGGCTTTTTCCTGGCGCACCGTAATTGATTTAATCCGTCGCACGCAGCGCCAATGAGGGTCTGATGGTCGGGTTGGGCGGTCGCGAACTAACGGCGTCCGGGGTCGACAGGAAGGCGGCAGGGTCGACTTGAACCGAGCTTGTGTAAGCTAGACTGCATTCACCGGCGGCTGGGCAGGCTACGCCCGGTGGCGCCACTTCGCTGGCGGCCACTTCGCTGGCGAGCCGGGCCGGGTGGTCAGCTGTCAGGGAAGAACTCTTGCTGGCGTGTCGGTGAAAGACGGGTCACGGTCCGACCGTAGGGTGGCGCGCGCGCTGGGGCGTTGCCTTGTGGTGGCGACCACATCCCTTGGTGGCGCAAGAAGCGCTCGATGCTTTCTGGG
>Ga0265339_10000146_pt1 | contig 57738 bp, 35 predicted proteins | sample 4CB219metaG_FD_202085 | JGI IMG/M metagenome (GOLD analysis project Ga0265339, IMG submission 202085) | Rhizosphere microbial communities from Carex aquatilis grown in University of Washington, Seatle, WA, United States - 4-CB2-19 metaG | ecosystem: Host-associated > Plants > Roots >... | reverse complement strand
CAGCCGCCTCATCGCCGATGACGAACAGAAACTTTGGTTCGTGCAGTATGTGGTTCTGGTCCAGTCCATCAATGACAATTGTGTTGTGCGCGGCAGTGGAACGGAACTGGTTTCTCGCTATCGAATTGCGCGTATACCAGAGCGTTCCGGAATCACACAGAAACTCCGTGCCGCCAAGCCGTGCGAGCACACTGAGTTTGTCATTATGAGTGTGACTGCCGGTACCCTTTATGCCGTTGGGAATAGCACAAAAGAGAACTTCAGCATTGCCGGCCCTACCCACTGCAACACCCGATTGGGGAAACACAATTCCTGGTGCGCGATCGTGCGTGGCGGTCTGGGGACGCAGTCCGTACCATGCCGCATCGCTTGGGTCACCGTCGCACCCGATCTGGAACAGGGCGTCGCCAAGGCCAAGACAACCGGGGACCAGGAGAGAGTTGCGCCGCTCGCGAGGCAGCTCGATCATCTGGCGCATATCGCTGGCAAACAGCTCAACACGACCGTCGTCGCAGTCGCCAACGTGAGGTAAACTTCCGTCCGCATCCGCCAGCGCGGCCGCGTAACGGTACATTGCTTTCAATCGAGCGGTGAACGCCGGTTCTGGTGTGCTGCCATCCACCTTCATGAGCAGCCAAGTGGATGTGAACAACTGCATCACCAGGATGTGATAACCGAATGATGCCTCAAAATTGCCCCCATCGGGGTAGACCTGGTCAAGGATCTCCTGTTGGACGAGGCGTCCGTATTTGCGCCGGCAACGCTTCATTCCAGGGCCATCCAGGAATGTAGCCATGCAGTGAATGCCGACAATGTTCGACAGATAGTGATTGCTGCGCACCAGGTGGGAAAACTCGATGTGCGTCAGCGTGTAGAGCAGGTGCTGCCAAATGGAACGAGTGACCTCAGCACCCCATTTCTCTTCTTCTGGCTTTAATGGCTGGAGCAGACTCAACATGAAGCACAGGCTCATGCCGCGTAGCGCACTCTCCATGGCCAGGGTCCAATTGACGCCGGTGCCCAGTGGGTTTCTCGCTGTCCAATCTGAAAAAAGTGATTTGGCGGCGTCTCGATAGCGTTGATCGCCAGTAAGCAAGTGCGCCTTGGCAAGGACTGGCAGAAACTGCAAGCGTGAGAGTTCCCATGGGACCTTCACATCGGAGCCGTTGTGCCGAACGACCTGCATCCCGTCGGAACGAACTGGATCCCACCGATATCCCGAAACGAAATCTACATTCCATGGAGGGGGGAACCCGGCTTCGACTGTTTCATAGCCGAGAAAGGGAAATCGTCCAGAACAAATCTGGTCAGCGTAGGCAATAATCGCGGCAGCAGCGCCGGAAGCAGCGTCCAGATCAGGGTGGTAATAGGGCACATTGCGGAATTGGAGGGGCGGAACTCCGTGACCGATCGCCGCACGAAGACGGGCACCACGCCGCGTTCGCCATGCACGCCAAACCGCTTCGCGGGCAAGTGCCACGGGAGAGTGACGACGAAAAGCGGATGCCAGCTTAGGGTTCATTCTCATGAGGTGGTAGAACACCTTCAAGGGGGGAGAAGCTGCCGCGGGAATTGCTGTTCAGACAGTGAGGCAGCGTCGCGGGACGTCAATAAAGGTCTGCTGCCAAAGCTCCAGCGTCAGAATGGACCAAAGGGTAAACGTGTGGTCGCGGACGCCGGTCTGGTTTTCGAGCACAAGCTGCCTTACAGCATCGGGCTGGAAGAGACCGCGCTCGCGGACGCGTTTTTCAGAGAGGAGATCACCGATCATCTCGCGCAGCTCGTTGCGCAGCCAACTGCGCACAGGCAACCCGAAACCTGCCTTGCGGCGGGTGATGATTTCGTTGGGCAGGATATCTTCCATTGCCTTCTTCAGAATGTACTTCTGGTTGTACCCGCGCAATTTGAGCGAAGGCGGAATGCCGCGCATGAAATCGATCACTTTGTTATCCAGTAGCGGGACACGCGCCTCAATGGAATTCGCCATGCTCATTTTGTCAGAGTAGGCGAGATTGAGATCAGGGAGGAAGGTTTGCTGGTCAACGTACAACAACTGATCCAAAGCATCGAGGGAAGAGGCATCCTGGAAATGCTGTCGAAGGATATCGTCGTGAGGGCGCGAGGCTGCGAAAACCTCCGGCGTGAGCAGCTTTCGAAAATCGGATTCATCCATGTAAGATCGCATGCCAATAAATTGCTCTGCCTGGCTCAAGCCGGCAAGACGCAGCGCGCGAGAGGAGTACCGGCAGAAGGCCAGAATCAAACCGGGAGAGATGGAAGGAAAGCGGGAGGCAAGCTGGCCGAGACGATCAATGGGCGCGATTAGGAGATTCTGGCGCAGTGCGGGCGGGAGAAGCGCCGGCCACTTGGGATACTTTCCCACGAGGTGCACTCTGTATCCGGCGAACAGTTCGTCGCCGCCCTGCCCGCTGAGTAAGACCGTTGAGCTCGGCTTGGCCTCACGGCAAATCAACCACGTGGCGATGGCAGCGTGATCGGACACGGCGTCATCGAGGTGCCAAATCACTTTCGGCAGCCACTCCGTGACGTTGGGATCGACGAGAATCTCTTTGCATTCCGCACCAAAATGCGCAGCTACGCGTTTAGCGTAATAGGCATCGTCGCCGGATTGCTCGAGACGCGCATCCTGTTCGCGGAAGGAGATGGTATAGCACTGCAGCGGTCCGGTATGAACTTCAGAGGCGCACGCCAGAAGGGTGCTTGAGTCGATGCCTCCGGAGAGGAAGAAGCCTACAGGCACATCGCTCATCAGTTGGCGGCGCACGGAATCGCGGAGCACGTCGCGGCACTGGTGGATCAGGTCGTCTTCGCTGCCTTTCAACTGTTCCACGGGCTGCGATCCGTCCCAGAAGCGCTGAATGGCGATCTGCCCATTCTGCCAGTTGAGTGTGCAGCCTGGCTGAAGCTTCTTGACGTTGCGGAACAGTGTGCCCGGATGGGGAACGTAGCGCAACGAAAGATACTCGCGCATCCCGCCCAGGTCGATTTCAGCGTTGACGTCTGGCGCCAGAAGCAGCGACTTTATTTCAGATCCAAAGTACAGCCGTGAGTCGCGCACGGCATAATAGAGCGGCTTGATTCCGAGGCGATCCCGTGCGATAAAGAGCCGGTTGTCACGCTTGTCCCAAATGGCAAAGGCGAACATGCCGTTGAGACGCTCCACCATTTTCTCGCCATACTTGAGCCATAACAGTGGAAGCACTTCCGTGTCGGCGTGGGAGCGGAAAACGCAGCCATCCGCGATCAGTTCGTCGCGCAGCTCAATGTAATTGAAGAGCTCGCCGTTATAAACAACCCAGATGTTTCCGTCAGGGCTGGCCATAGGTTGATGGCCCGCTGAGCTCAGATCGAGAATCTTCAGGCGATTGTTTCCGATCGCCGCCGAATTGCGCATGGAGGTTCCAGTGACGAATGTTCCCGAGTCATCCGGACCTCGATGAGCGGTGATGCGCAGCATCTCGCCCAGCAATTCAGCGTCTTTAATCCCAGCCATACCGGCGATGCCACACACGGTTCCCCTCCTCACCGCCCGGGGCGGTAGCTTTGGCTTGTCCGAAGGCTAAGCGTTGACAGTAATCGGCCGCAGATCGCAGCGGCACCGATCAAACCAATAGTGCTTCAGTATTTCCACAATGCGTTGAGCCGCCTTGCCATCCCACAATGGTGGAGGGACGCCGGCGCGCCCGTATCCATTCGCGGCCTTTCTATCGAGCGTTTCCAGTGCTTCATGCAACAGCCGCTCCGGATCAGAGCCAACAAGCTTGTTCGTTCCGAGCTCGACCGTGACAGGGCGCTCAGTGTTCTCACGATAGGTAAGACATGGGATGCCCAGGTAAGTGGTTTCTTCCTGAATTCCCCCGGAATCGGTCAGTACCAGTGCTGCGCCCTCGATGAGGCCAAGAAAATCCAGATAGGAGGCCGGCGCCATGTGCCATACGCCATTACCGGAGATTGAGCCGGCTTCCCAGGATTTCAACCCTTGGATCCCAGCCGCGGCAATCCGCGCAGCGGTTCGAGGATGGCATGGGAACAGGATCGGGATGCGGTCTGCGATCTTGAGAATAGCGTTCAATGTGCGTTTCAACTGCCCAACGTCATCGACGTTCGAGGGCCTATGCAAAGTGAGGACCGCGTAGCCGCCTCGCGTCAGGCCCAACTCATTGTGCAATGCGGATTCCCGAGCGAGGTCAAGCACGCCTACAAGAGAATCGATCATGAGATTCCCTACAAAATGGACTCTATCCTGAGGCACCCCTTCATTGGCCAGGTTCCGGTTTGCGCTCTCTTCCGTAGTGAAAAGCAGATCGGAGATGGCATCCGTGAGCAACCGATTGATTTCTTCGGGCATGGAGCGGTCGAAGCTGCGCAACCCGGCCTCGACGTGGACCACGGGGATCTTCTCCTTAGCCGCCACGATGGCGCAGGCGATGGTTGAATTTACATCGCCTGCGACCAGCACCATATCTGGGCGGTCCCTGGCAACGAGTTCTCCAAATCGCCTGATAATCTCCGCGGTCTGCGAGTGATGGGTTCCTGACCCGACGTCCAGGTTGTAATTCGGTTCCGGCATACGCAACTGATCAAAGAACACTTGCGACATTGCATAGTCGTAGTGCTGTCCTGTGTGCACCAGCACCGGATCGATGTTGTCGTGGCGTTTCATTTCCGCCATCAGCGGAGCCACCTTCATCATGTTGGGGCGCGCGCCCACAATATTCATGATTCGGAGAGGCCGGGTTGTCATGTGCGCTCCTGAATAGAAGGTAGACTCTTGATAGATTTCGAGAGGAGGCTCTTGCAGATTCTAATTATCATTCATTCTATCAGGGGCGCCCGTGCCACGCATTGATGCGCGCCGCAGGTCAGGGATCGCACTTTTGAGGCTAGAAGGAGAATAGAGTGCGGACGCACCTCGTCCATCCCCGGCAAACCTCGATGCACGAAATGAAGTGCCTTCCGGCGCTTTTAGTCTCTTGATCCCAGTTATCACCGAATCCGGCGATTACGGGCATTCGCTAATCGTTATATTGCCTATCTCAAAGTCGCTGACGGCAGGTTCGATAGGATTCGAATTGGTTATGGTCACCTGGATTTCGGAGGTCCCGGTAGTTTTGAAACGATATTTCGGGTGATACTGATCGCTTCCGGAAAACGCGTAAATGTATTCGTTTCGGAGGGCCTTTTTCGCATTGGGGTCAATGATTGCAGCGTCTATGCCGCCCTGATGCATGACCAGCGGGAACGAAATCTGGTAACAGCGATCGGGAGCTACGCTGAACACTGGGGACGTTATTTGTCGGAAGTACTTGCTGGGAGTGCTGGTAATGTGGACCTGCCCATTGCTCTCGACTCGCTCACGGGCGTCGCTTGCAACTTTCCATGTGGAAACCGGAGGAAGCATGGCTTGCGTGGGCGCGGGCGCGGAGTTGAGCGTTACAGAAGGAGCGCCCTGCCCGATGACGTAAACTGGACTGCCGGTCAAACTCAAGAGCGCGGATGGGGGCAAAGGATTCCCGTACATGTCCTGAATGGTGTAGTTTTCCATTCCGGAGAAGTGTACCGGAACACTCTTTTGTGAATCGGTCCAAAGCGCGACGACAGTCCCGGCCGAGGTCGAAGCCGTCACTCCATAGACGTGCTGGGGTAGATTCAGCGCATGTGCGTCGCGTCCGTCTGCAAGCAGAGAGGTCAACTCGGTGTAGGACGCGAGGGAATCGATGAGAATTGAGCGGTGCGATGAGAAGAGAAATGCATTATGGACAAAATAGGGAGCATGAAGGCCGAGCGACAACAAGGCGCATCGCACCAGATACTGCGATTGCTCGTGTTCATTGACTTGCGGCGCGAAGACGTTGGGTGTGCCCGGGCGGCCGATCAACCAATTCGATTCGGTGACCCAAACTTGTTTGGGTGGACCGTAATTCCCAGTGAGTCTCCTTAAGCTCTCCACCGTATCAACGAAGCTCATCCCGAAGTCACTTTCTTCTGGCGGTCCCTCTTGATAGATATGCAATTCGATCTTATCGATCCACTGGATGAGACCTGCATCAAGAAGCCGCTTTTCATAGGGCAAGAAGTCCGACATCCCCACAGAACAACAGACCTTGATCAACGACGGATCGAAGTGCTCGATCTGCTGAAGAGTCTGGCTTAGAACCTTGATGTCGCCGTTCGGATCAGCTTCCCGATTGAATCCCCTGTTCTGGCTGTAAAACTTGGCATCGATCTCGTTGTAGGGACTCCAAACCTTGATCTTCCCCTTAAAATGCTCCAGGGCGGCATTAACGAAGCGCGAAAACGCCGGTCTCATTTGATCGGGATCAGTAAGCCACTTCGGCGGCATCTCGCCGAGAACACCTATCAGATCCAAATGTTGTGCGGAATAGGATTGGACAAGAGCGTCAATAAAGCGCCAGTCGTACTGACCGGGCGTTGATTCAATCGTCTGCCAGTTCAGGAAGAAGCGAGCCCACTTTACGCCCAAGAGTGAGGCATAATTGTCGTTCAGCATGGGGCTGCCAATCGTATTCTCGTGAATTCCGAATCCGCTGGAGTCACTAACGGCTTTCGGATCGGGCGCCTTGGCCAAGGCCACCTGAGCGCTATTGGAATAGACCTGCTGCCCATTGAACGAGGCAAGGAGTTGCACTTCCGCCGGTCCGTACATCTGCGGAACCGACCAATGGCTTTCACCCACGGAATAGGAGCCCTCCGCATGTAGCGGAATCCGCAAAGGTATAGTGTGGGCGCCCGAGCCTTGCGTCAATGAGATACGGATCTGCACATCGGCAAACGGCGCTTTGCCTGCGAATTCTGCTTGAATGGGGACGTTCTCTCCCGGGTGAAAATCGAAGAAAGCGATTTGTCGCGGCTCCGAGCCCAAGCTGACAAACGCCTCACCCCCATTGAGCACATGCCTGACGATTGTGCTCTGAACCGGTTGGGATGAAAACCCGGGATCGCCTAAATAGAGCCCGCGGGCTCCGTACTCCTGTTCTAACTGTATGCTGACTGTATGCGCGCCGTTGGTGGGAATCGTCCATATCTCTGCTGGAGTGGAATCGCGCAGTGCGGTATCGGCGGCAGGCTTTCCATCAAGGCTGATCAGGACGCGTACGGCATCAGGGTCGTTTGGGGGCGGTTGCGAGTTTGAGATGGCATTCGCGGTTTCCGCCCGCCAAAGCGTTATGTGGAATGAAGAGACTCCCTGAGGAATGTCCCAGGCCGCAATTCCGCCGCAGACGAGTTCCAGTGCGGACTGTTTCGTGCCATCTATGAGTTTGACGGAAGTGCTATAAGTTCTGAAACAAGGGTTTAACGAGGTCAGGTGGGGAACGGCAACCGGTATGTCGTCCGGCGCAAGACACACTGCCTGATTGGCGCAGAAGGGCGCCATGACCAAGCAAAGAATCAGCCAGATAGAGCCGAGGCTCCTTTCAGGCGCCTTAATGCGTTCGTTGCGAATACCACAGGCGATCCATCCAAATGGGGCAAAGGAACTCACCGATTTCATGGAATTCGACCTCATTTCGGCCCCTCTCACAGAATTGACTATGCATCATTCTGGTGGATCCCATCAACCAACTTCAGACCCGGGACCGACGTCCTAAACAAGTCTTTACCAAATCACCGGCTTCGAAAAGGCTTCATTTGGGGGTCAGCGAAATTGGCCTCTTTGCAGATGGCATGACGAACGGTCACCCGCACCCGCATTACCCCTCAATTTAGAGAGTAGATGCCCCGGGATCCGGAAACATCCCTTTCTTCCTTGCTATCGCCAACCCAAGTCCGCCCCAGAAGCGCGAAGCGGAGAGAAAGCAAAGCGGACCGGCATTGTCGAAGAATGAAAAGAAGTACTGAGCTGCATCGGACGTGAAGCCATTCCGATCCAGAAGATCTCTGAACTGCCGCCATGACCACGTGTGTTTGCGTGCGGTGAGGTAATGATCCTTATTCATACTTGCGAGCCTGTGCCATGCGCGAAAGAGGCTGGTGCGATTGGCGAAGCTGATGATGAGTACGCCATTCGGACGGAGAGCCGGATAGAGCATGCGCAGAAATTCGCCCGGATCGGGCGCATACTCGATCACGCTCGAGCAAACTATACCATCGTATGCTTCGGAGGGCATCTCCGAAGGTGCAAAGGAGCACGGTTGAAATTCCACTGCGAGCCCCTCTAGCGATTGCTGCTTTGCAATGTCGATCATACCCGGCGAAGGATCGCGGCCGAGAACGCGAAAACCATTCCGGGCAAGCAATGCAGAGATGCGGCCAGGGCCACAGCCATAATCGAGAATGTAGCCGCCGGAACGAACAGAGGATTTGGCGGCATTCAAGAACATCGCGCCCCGAAGGTAGCGCCCTGCGGCAATTTGTTCGTCCCACGTCTTCGCGGCGTCAGCTGCCAGTTTGTCGAAGAGTTCTGTGTGGTCTTCCACTTGTTCGTCCTTGCACCTTTTGGTGTGTGTCATTGGATGGGAGCCAGCGACAATCGGAGTGCGCCACCGGACCCCGCGCATCGGCGCGCCGGCGCGAGCAGCGTCGCAGCGAGCCCTTGCTATTCATCGTCGTACTTGCGATAGATCAGTTGCCGCATTTCCCTTCTGTAGCTTGCTCTCGACCAGTGTTTCCAATTCGCCAACGTTCTTAAGGCCGGATACCTCGCTGGTTGTAAACCGGATACTAGTTGCCGGCCAGTACAGATAACTCCTTCATTATGTAGACAAACTCCCGGTTCAAGAGCTCACATGGCAACTCCGAGTCAAATTTCTCAAAGCAACCGTTCATCCAAGAAGAGGTGACTCTCCCCGTGCCTATCCAGACGGCCATGAAAGACGGTCATTGAAGCATACCCGCCTGGTTCAAGCGATGAACGATGTAAATCGCCCCGGGCCGGTTGAAGTGGTTTGAATCGAACATCAGCGGAATCTTCAACGACGAATCTGCAAATGGATCGCAATACTCCCCGTCGCAGATTATCTGGTACAAGGAAATATACTTTATGTGCCAGCGGTTGGACGCTGCGGCCTGAAACTGAGCATCAATGGACCCAATATTAGTTAGGCGGCGTTGACTAACCAACTCCGGCTCATTCCATTCAACAGAGTAGGCCAGGAGGCGCGGCAAGGGTGCATCGTACTCCGGTACTGGCCCAATCACGGTCAGACGGATGTTGTGTGCTCTGGCCCAATTCACGGTGTCCCCGATTGCAGCCGCATCCAGGGGCTGCCATCGAGCTTGTAACAGCACTTCATCTACCGTATGCGTGGGAAGGTAGGATTCGAAGACGTAGTTCATAAACTGCTTGCACAACCCGGGCCCATTGCTATTCAAGGTTGGCGGGCAAGCCGCCGCGCTTGCCAACATAACATGCACGTCCGGCAGGCCGTCTACTAGTGCGGGCCACAGCACGGATGCATGGCTGTCCCCAAGGACCAGGTAGTTCTTCCTTCCTGGCTCTTCCCGTAGGCATCCTTCCTTGTTGAAGTCCTCAAATCGCTGTGTGTTTTCCACAAAGCAGTTCCCAGCCCTCGGAGCATCGTGATCCTCCTTTCGGTCCAGATAGGAAGCATAGCGGAGAGCCTCGGAAGAAAAGCGGCCTGGAAAACCTCCACCTGCAACCAATGTCAGGGAAACACCGCAACCCAGCAGCGCCAGCAGGCCAGCCATTGCAAACAACATCCCTCCGCTCAGTCGCAGTCGACCCTTGCGGAAAGGGAGTTCCACGAACCTCCAAGACAAAACCGCGAGGGCAAACGACAACGCAACCACAATCAGTTGACCCAAGCGGTCTGGAGAGATCACTCTGGCCACGTGCTGTTGGACCCCCGCACTCATGCGGAAGGACAACAAGCCAAGCTGGTGCAGGATCACAACCGGCCAATGCACCAGATAGAGGGAGTAGGAGATCAGTCCAACAAAGGCCATGGGTCGCCAGGAAAGCACCGACCCGATCCACGAGGAGCCCGATTCTCCGGCTCCGATGATCAATGCCGCGCCGATGCAAGGCGGCAGAGCAGTTAATCCCGGAAACTGCGTGTGACTTGTGTAGAAGAAGCACGGGTAAGCGATCATCGCTATCCCGGCCAAAGTAGCAGAATTCCTGAGCAACGCTGTCTTCAGACGCGGGAACATTCCCAAGGATAGGATTGTCCCCATGAGTAGTTCCCAAGCTCTCGTATAGGGCATATAGAACGCCGTATTCTGGCTGTAGGCGACGGTGATGATGCATCCCGACAGAGAAGTTATGAAGAGCAGCACCACAGCAAGCTTCAGCTTGCTCGGGAAAAACCGGCGAACAATCACTAGCATGAGGGGAAAGAGAATATAGAATTGCTCCTCCACAGCCAGTGACCATGTGTGCAACAGCGGGTTCAAGTTGCGCGACTCGAAGTATCCCGATTGCGTCCAGAAATAGATGTTCGAGCAAGATCCTATCGCTGCCAGCATAGTCTTACCGAACGACACCAACTCCCCCGGCAGCAGGTAGACTATCGCTACTACGCTATATAGGATCAGAACGGCAAACAAAGCTGGAAATATGCGACGAATGCGCCGCTCATAGAATCCGATCACTGAAAACCGCTTGGCTGCGATCTCCGCAAAGACGATTGAACTAATCAGATAACCCGATATGACAAAGAATACATCGACGCCGACGAACCCTCCACGCTGGTGCAAGATATTCACATGGTAGGCCAGCACGCTTAGCACCGCGACTGCCCTCAGTCCATCTATATCCACGCGATACTTCATGGCAGGTTCTGCGATTTGCGCCACTCCCATAGTCTTCTTTCGTTGATCATTTCCAGACGTTGCCGGCGAAGGCTTCGATGCCCAGGCCCTTTACGGTTGTTCCCATTCGCGATCTTCTGGAGAATCATTCTTCTTCTCCAGGGTTCCTCACGCAATACCAGATTCAGCGCTGATACGTTTACCCGTTCCCCCCTGTAGGGCAAGCTTAACCCTTTTGCTTGCCGCCGCCAGATGCGTGTATTCGAGTTTCGGAAGATTATCGCCTAGGGAACTTCTGCACAGGTGCCTAATTTCGCAGCAATCACGAAGACGTTTCTGTCTATTTCTTTCTCGCAATGACCAGGCCGAGGCCGCCCCAGAAGCGGGATGCCGACAGAAACCGAAGTGGTGCGACCCGGTCGAAGGACGAATTGAAGTATCGCGGTGGCTGCTCGGGAGTATACCCGTTAGCCCTGAGCAACTCCAGGAACCGTGGACCGGTCCAAGTATGCTTGCGCGCCGCCAGATAATCGTCGCGCCGCGCCAGGTTGTACCAGACCCGTGTGAGACTCAAGTGGTTGGCGAAGCTGATAAGAAGCACTCCGGTCGGGCGAAGCGATGCGCGGAGAACCTGCAAGAATTGGGCTGGATCGGGCGCATATTCGATGACGCTGGAGCATACAACGCCATCGAACTCTTCGGAGGGCAGCTCTTCCGGTGAGAACGAACATATCTGGAAATCCACTTTGAGCCCATCAAGCTTTTGCCTCTTCGCCATCGCAAGCATTTCGGGAGTAGGATCTAAGCCAAGCACGCGAAAGCCGTTCCGCGCAAGTAAGACGGAAATGCGGCCGGGGCCACAGCCATAATCAAGTATGTAGCCGCCAGGCCGGACGAAGGATTTCGCCGCCTGCAAAAACAGTTCTCCCCGCAGATAACGGCCCTCTGCTATCTGCTGGTCCCAGTCTTTCGTGGAGTGAACCGCCATGTTGTCGAACGAGCTAGTGTTGTCTTCCATTCCCCTATCCTTTACATATTGCCTAGATCGACTTTGTCAAAGAGAGCGGCACCGTTCGTGCAGTGCGATAGTGACGGCCAATGCGCAAGAATAAACAGGCTGGACCTTTTCAGCGCGCCCCAATCGTTGCATAAGGAGCGCAGTTTCCAGCAGCCAAACCAATGATCAGAATTGGACGTAGATGAAATGAACATGCTGTTGATGCAGCGTGACTACGGTCGCTACTCCAGCATAATAGATGAGACACCCGAGCGGAACAGGCCATGACTGAAAGCGGAAAATGATCGCGAACGATATGCGTCTGATATCCAGATGCGATGAGGAGAATCGTCCAGATCTCCGCGTCCCTCATCGCGCACCATCCGGGCTGGATTCTGTTTGCCGCTCTTTGACTGCACGGTGGGGGCAGCCAGGCGCGCCTTCCAGCCAGTCGCAGGGATGTGTATTCGATCCGCCCTGTGGAAGGCGGCTTCACGACTCAGAACATCACTCTCCGGAATGTGAAGATGCGCATTCCCGAGGGTACGGCAGAACTAATGGTCCAGGGAGAGCGCAAATAGACGCTGGCCGCCCAGCCCTGCGTGTTCGCAGGAGTTAGAGTGACTACAGGTTTTATGGAGGAACTCGGATTCTGGATTGTCACCGCGTCTGTTTGATTCTGGAAGTTGAAAGCATAGAAACCTGTCTGGCCTTCGTCGTTCAAGTCCACTTCGTCAAGGAACGGGAGAGGTGAATTGGGGGCGGTGCTCAATACGTCGTTGGAGGTGATCATCCCGAACGGAACAACGTTATTGTAATCCGTCATGGGGTCCATGTAATACGACGTCATATACTGGTCCCCATACGACGTGATGAAGTCAGTATTGATGCCGGAGTAATTTGCGGCCAGCAGAAGCCCACTGATCTGTTCGGCCGATTGACCGGCAGTCATATTGGAATTGAAGTAGGACACTCCAAAGAACGGATCGGTAACATCCCATTGCTGGGTAAATGGATCCCAGACCTCTACCACATCATGCCCATCGGCGCCGTCGAGCGAGATGTTTCGCAAACGGCCGAGAATGTTGTTTTGCGAGAGCAGGTCAAGCAAAGTGGAGTCATAATCCCCGCACTTCGCCGGCCGCGACGGATCTTCACCAATAGACAACATCTCCTGATAGAGAGGTGTTCCAGAAATCGGGTGATGCGAAAGCCCCTGACCCATCGCACTCACCTGCTCGGTAAGGCTGTTGATCGACTGATAGAACTGAGCCTGATTCGACGGCGGCGGCAGGGCCGCACCGGCGGTAAAGCTGGTGTAGACGCAGCCCAAGGGCGCCGGAGTCGGATCAAGAGTGCAAAGTTTCACATAGTACGTGGTGTCGGGCCCCAAAGGCCATACGTACTGGCTCGTATAGGTTGGAATGAAGCTGGGTCCGACGCCACTCCAGAAAAACGCGTTAGTAAAGCCACTGTTGAGACTAACTGCAAGAATGTAGCCGGTAGCTCCAGGCGGCCGCGACCAGGTAAACGGGAGGAATTGGCTCACGCCCGTGGCTCCATTAAGAGGGTAGGTAAGGTGGGCAAGCGCATAGCCGGTGGCGAAGGTGGTATCAGTGTGGGTGAGAGTGCCGGATGCATTTGTCCACAACCTGGCGTAATACGTGGTATTGGGATTGAGAGTGACTGACGTGGAGGTTGTCGTCACTGCGCCGCTATCGTAGTAGTTCTTGGCTCCGGCGCTACTGCCAAGCATCAGTTCATACGACGTAGCGGTGGGGACCGGCGTCCAGCTAACGGTGATTGGCACGGCAGGATCGAGATTCGTGGCGCCGTTCGTCGGCGCAGTAATGACCGCGGTTGCGGACGTCTGGAAGACGGAGGTCGTCTCCTGATATCCTGATACGCTCTTCGTCCATAGGGAGGCGTAATATGTGTTGGCTGGAGCCAGAGTTGCCGTTGTGCTCGTGATCCCGGTGGGATTCGACGTGTTTGCGGTCGTGTAAAAGAGGGCATCCTTGGCGCCCGGCGTGGTCCCCACCCAGAGCGTGTAATTCAACGCGCCAGGAGAGGTCGTCCAGCTAAAAGGGATGTTTTGCAGGAATACGTTGGAACCATTGACGGGCGAGGTCAGGTAGGAAATCACCGGCGTCTGGAAGCTCGATGTGCTTTTGACGTTCCCGCTGGCAGTATGCGTCGTCAGGGTCGCATACAGCGTCACCCCCGCAGGAAGGTTCGCTGTCGTGCTGGTTACAGACGCGGGGTTGACCAGGTGCGCAGTCGGGTAGTAGAGAACATCCTGGGTTCCCGGCGCAGTGCCGACCCACAACGTGTAACTGAGAGCTCCAGGCGCAGTCGTCCAGCTGAACTGGACATTCCGCGGGGTAACCGTAGCTCCGTTTGCCGGGGAGGTCAGAGTCGTCGTCGCTGACGTCTGGAAGCTCGATGTGCTTTTGACTTTCCCGCTGGCGGTTTGCGTCGTCATGGTCGCATACAGCGTTACCCCTCCAGGAAGATTCGCTTTCGTGCTGGTTACGGACGTGGGGTCGGCCAGGTGCGCAGTCGTGTAGTAGAAAACGTTCTGGGTTCCCGGCGAAGTGCCGACCCAAAGCGTGTAGCTGAGAACTCCAGGCACGGCCATCCAAATGAACCGGGTGTTCAGCGGAGATACCGTCGACCCGCCAGCCGGCGCGGTCAGATACGACGTCGCTGATGTCTGGAAGCTCGATGTGCTTTTGACTTTCCCGCTGGCAGTCTGCGTCGTCATGGTGGCGTATAGCGTCACCCCCGCAGGGAGGTTCGCTGTTGTGCTGGTTACAGACGCGGGGTCGGCCAGGTGCGCAGTCGTGTAATAGAGAGCGTCATAGGTTCCCGGCGTAGTGCCGACCCAAAGCGTGTAGCTGAGTACCCCAGGCACGGCCGTCCAATTGAACTGGGTGTTCGCCGGAGATACCGTCGACCCGTTTGCCGGCGCGGTCAGATACGACGTCGCTGATGTCTGGAAGCTCGATGTGCTCTCAACGCTCCCGCTGGCAGTCTGCGTCGTCAAAGTCGCATACAGGGTTACCCCTCCTGGGAAGTTCGCTCCAGGGACGTTCGCTGTTGTGCTGGTTACAGACGCGGGGTGGGCCAGGTGCGCAGTCGTGTAGTAGAGAGCGTTCTGGGTTCCCGGCGCAGTGCCGACGCGCAATTCGTAACTGAGAGCTCCGGGCGCAGTCGTCCAACTGAACTGGACATTCCGCGAGGAAACCGTGGCTCCGTTTGCCGGCAAGGTCAGAGTCGGCTTTGCTGTCGTCCGGAAGCTCGACGTGCTTCTGACTTTCCCGCTGGCAGTCTGCGTCGTCAAAGTCGCATACAGCGTCACCCCTCCAGGGAGGTTGGCTGTCGTGCTGGTTACGGACGTGGGGTCGCTCAAGAGCGCAGTCGTGTAGTAGAGGGCGTCATAGGTTCCCGGCGCAGTGCCGATCCAAAGCGTGTAGTTGAGTGCTCCAGGCACGGCCGTCCAACTGAACTGGGTGTTCAGCGGAGATAGCGTCGACCCGTTTGCCGGCGCGCTCAGATACGGCGTCGCTGACGTCTGGACGCTCGATGTGCTTTTAACGCTCCCGCTGGCAGTCTGCGTCCACAAAGTCGCGTACAGCGTCACCCCTCCAGGGAGGTTCGCTGACGTGCTGGTTACGGACGCGGAGTTGGCCAAGAGCGCAGTCGAGTAGTAGAGAACGTCCTGGGTTCCCGGCGCAGTGCCGATCCAAAGCGTGTAGTTGAGTGCTCCAGGCACGGCCGTCCAACTGAACTGGGTGTTCAGCGGAGATACCGTCGACCCGTTTGCCGGCGCGCTCAGATACGGCGTCGCTGACGTCTGGAAGCTCGATGTGCTTTTAACGCTCCCGCTGGCAGTCTTCGTCGTCATGGTCGCATACAACGTAACCCCACCAGGGAGGTTCGCTGTCGTGCTGGTTACGGACGCGGGGTTGGCCAAGAGCGCAGTCGAGTAGTAGAGAACGTCCTGGGTTCCCGGCGCAGTGCCTACCCACAACGTGTAACTGAGAGCCCCGGGCACGGCCGTCCAACTGAACTGGGTGTTCAGCGGAGATACCGTCGACCCGCTTGCCGGTGCAGTCAGATAGGACATCGCTGATGTCTGGAAGCTCGACGCGCTCGACATGTATCCGCTCGAAGTCATTGTCCAGAGGGTCGCATAGAGTGTCACCCCTCCAGGGAGATTCGCTGTCGTGCTGGTTACGGACGCGGGGTTGGCCAGGAGCGCAGTCGTGTAGAAGAGGACGTCCTGGGTTCCCGGCGAAGTGCCGATCCAGAGCGTGTAATTGAGTGCTCCAGACACGGACGTCCAACTGAACTGGGTGTTCTGCGGAGATACCGTCGACCCGCTTGCCGGCGCGCTCAGATACGGCGTTGCTGATGTCTGGAAGCTCGACGGGGTCGAAACGTATCCGCTCGAAGTCATTGTCCAGACGGTCGCATAGAGAGTCACCCCTCCAGGGAGGTTCGCTGTCGTGCTGGTTACAGACGCGGCATTGGCCAGGTTCGCAGTCGAGTAGTAGAAAACGTTCTGCGTTCCTGGAGCAGTGCCGATCCACAACGTGTAATTGAGTGCTCCAAGCACGGCCGTCCAACTGAACTGAGTGTTCAGCGGAGATACCCTCGATCCGCTTGCCGGCGCAGTCAGAAAGGATGCCGCTGATGTCTGGAAGCTCGATGTACTCTTAACTTTCCCGCTGGCAGTCTGCGTCGTCAAAGTCGCATAAAGCGTTCCCCCCCCAGGGAGGTTCGCAGTCGTGCTGGTTACGGACCCGGGGGTGGCCAGGTTCGCAGTCGTGTAGTAGAGAACGTTCTGCGTTCCTGGCGCAGTGCCGATCCAGAGCGTGTAATTGACTGCTCCAGGCACGGCCGTCCAACTTAGCTGGGTGTTCTGTGGAGATACCGTCGACCCGTTTGCCGGCGCGCTCAGATACGGCGTTGCTGATGTCTGGAAGCTCGATGTACTCTTAACTTTCCCGCTGGCAGTCTGCGTCGTTAAAGTCGCATAAAGCGTTCCCCCCCCAGGGAGGTTCGCAGTCGTGCTGGTTACGGACCCGGGGGTGGCCAGGTTCGCAGTCGAGTAGTAGAGAACATCCTGGGTTCCTGGCGCAGTGCCGATCCAGAGCGTGTAGTTGAGTGCTCCAGACACGGACGTCCAACTGAACTGGGTGTTCAGCGGAGATACCGTCGACCCGTTTGCCGGCGCGCTCAGATACGGCGCTGCTGACGTCTGGAAGCTCGACGGGGTCGAAACGTATCCGCTCGAAGTCATTGTCCAGAGGGTCGCATAGAGTGTTTCACCATCGGGGAGGTTCGCTGTCGTGCTGGTTACAGAGGCGGGGTTGGCCAGGTTCGCAGTCGTGTAGTAGAAAACGTCATTGGTTCCCGGCGAAGTGCCGATCCAGAGCGTGTAGTTGAGTGCTCCAGACCCGGACGTCCAACTGAACTGGGTGTTCAGCGGAGATACCGTCGCCCCGTTTGCCGGCGCAGTCAGATACGACGGATCTGCAGTCTGGAAGACCGATGTGCTTGCAGCGCTTCCGGTGGCAGTCTGCGTCGTCATCGTCGCATACAGCGTTACCCCCGCGGGAAGGTTCGCTGTTGTGCTGGTTATGGACCCGGGGTTGGCCAAGAGCGCAGTCGTGTAGTAGAGAACGTCGTAAGTTCCCGGCGCAGTGCCGACCCACAACGTGTAGCTCAGGGCTCCTGGCGTAGTCGTCCAATTGAACTGGACTTTCCGCGGGGGAACCCTGGCTCCGTTTGCCGGCGTTGCCAAGTACGTTAACGCCGTGGCCTGGAATGCGGTGGTCGCGTTCGTCCAGCCGGACGCGGTTTGCGTCAACACGGTGGCGTAGTAAGTGCCGATCGACGGAACGCTGGCGACGGCGCTGGTGACGCTTCCTGGATTGGGGGCGGTTGCAGTTGAGTAGAAATAGACGTCATGGGCGCCGGGTTGCGTGCCGATCCATAACTCAAATGCCGTCGCGCCCGGAACGGGCGTCCAGGAAAAAGAAATATTGTGTGCTGCAACGCGTGCGCCATAGACGGGGGTGATCAGCGACGCTGTGTTGGAGTTGGGGAATCCGGAGGGCCACGGCGCCGTATAAATCTTCATGCCGTCAGGAATTGAAACAGGCGACCATGGCGACCAGAGCCACATGGACGGCGCCCATCCGCTGGCACTCAACTCAGAGACAGTAACGTCGGTTCCCCTAATATTTAACACCGCCTGGTCGGTCGAATTAGCAAACCAGATAAAGTAGACGCCGCTGGGAGGATTGGGTGCGCTTAGATCCACTTCCTGGAGAAACGGGAGTGGTGAATTAGGAACGTAATCATAGACTTCCTGGTATTCGTCCAATTCCCCAAAGGGAAATGGGTTGTTGAAATAAAGGATCGGATTCATGAAATAGGTGGTCGAATACAGCGAACCACTGGAGGTGACCCACTCGGGCCCAATCCCGGCCAGATTCCCCGACAATAGCAGTGCGTTCAGGTCCTCCACTCCCTGGCCCACTCCGGATGCGGGATCGAAGTACATTACGCCGAAGGTTGGGTCCGCGATCTGCCACTTCGCATTGAAGGGATCCCAATACTCGTTAAGTACATGGACGTCCGCGCCTTCAAACGTTGTATTGCGTACGCGGGCCAGGATGCCGTGCGTGGTAAGCAGATCCGCCAGGGCCTGTGCCATGTTTCCACACGCCGACCCTTGGGTCGGATCGTATCCGTGGATCAACATGTCTTGATAGAGATAGCCCCCGGGCAGCGGTAGATCGCCTGGAAACGCGGCACTTTGACGAATCTGAGCGGTCAGATTGAAGATCGTCTTGTAGAAACTGGAACGTACTGTGGGCGGGGGATTCGTGCCGGTTGTCACCGTGCTGTATGAGTTTGCCCACCCCGCTGCCGTTTGCGTAGCGAGAGTGACGTAGTACAGGGTATTCGGTTGCAGATTCCAGACAGACCCACTATTGACATTGCCGGCAAAAACCTCCATGTAGTTGTCCCTGACGTTGAACGCCGTCGGGCTAACGGTCAGAGTATAGGATTTCGCGCCGGGAACCGGCGTCCAGACAAGCTGTGCGAACTGGCTGATTCCGGTGGCGCCGTTTGCGGGCGAGGTCACGTATGCCATGGACTTCGTCTGGAATGTGCTCGTGCTGGACGCCGTACCGGAAGCAGTCTGAACCGTCAGTGTTGTGTAAAATGTCGCGCCAGGGTTGAGGTTGGCCGTCGTGCTGGTGGTGCCGGAAGGATTCGAGGTTGAGGTCGTCGAGAATGATAACGCATCGCTGGCTCCCGGCGTGCTGCCGACCAGCAGGGAATAGCTCAGAGCCCCTGGATACGCTGTCCAATTGAACTGGGTACTCTGCGGGGATACCGTCGTCCCGTTTGCCGGCGCGATGAGGACAAAGCTCCCCTGCCCCTGCGCTGCAGGGGTCAAGAGCGTCGCAAAAAGCAGAGAGACAGACGCAACTGCGCGCCTTAAAGGCCAGCCGTTCATTTTGGCTTTGTCGACCTCAAAATCAAGCAATTTAATGCCGAATTGAATACCTAAGCATTATGTGGAGAAATTATTCTGATGCCAAATGATAAACAGTCATCGGATGGAAAGCAACTGGTAAACAAGACGAATTTAAGATCCGGAAAAGGATCACGCCATCTACTTCGCTTCTTCCGGCTCCCCAATTGCGCTTCAAACTAAAATTGTGGAAGAACATTCCAAGGCTAACAGCGCACAATATTGGCGGATTGAATACCGTGGGTCGCATTGCGCGTGTCGACCACCAGCTTCGCTTCCTTGACGATCCGTTGGAAGTCGTAATCCGAGTGGTCGGTCACGATGACAACACAATCGTATTCGCCCAGTTCTTCAAGCGGTACGCTTTTCATGTTCAGATCGTATTTTCGACCATGCCCAACCACGGGAAGGTACGGATCGTTATAGCTCAGCTTCGCCCCTGCCTTGGCTAGCAAATCCAGAATGGTGAGCGACGGCGACTCCCGCAGATCGTCCACGTCCTTCTTGTAGGCCATTCCCAGAATCAGCACGCGCGAGCCGTTCAGCGCCTTCTTGTGACCGTTGAGCGCCTCGGCAACAGCTTGCACAACGTGGTAAGGCATGGATGTATTGATTTCGCCCGCCAATTCGATAAACCGGGTGTGAAAATCGAATTCCTTCGCCTTCCAGGAGAGATAGAAGGGGTCGATGGGAATGCAATGGCCGCCAAGGCCGGGCCCGGGGTAGAAGGGTTGAAACCCGAATGGTTTTGTGGAGGCTGCCCGGATCGCTTCCCAAAGATCAATCTTCATGCGCAGGCTCAGAAGCTTCAACTCATTGATGAGCGCGATGTTAACGCAGCGGTAGATGTTCTCAAGGAGCTTGGTCATTTCCGCCACTGCCGGCGAGGAGACCGAAACGATCCGGTTGAAGATCGCACCGTACACCGCTCCCGCCATCGCCGCGGCGGTGGACTCCCTGCCACCGATTACCTTCGGAATGTCGCGGCGGGCAATGTCGGTTCTGCCTGGATCTTCGCGTTCCGGCGAAAATGCCACGTACAGCGCATTCTCCGATTCTGCCCCCGCCGCCGCCACCTTCAGGCCGGCGCCGTTTTCGTTTTCGAGAATTGGAACCAGCACTTCCTCGGTTGTCCCGGGATAGGTGGTGCTTTCGAGAACGACGAGTTGCCCAGCCCGCAAGTGCGGCGCGATCGACTTCGCCGTGTTCACAATGTAGCTCAGATCGGGTTCATGATACTCGTTGAGCGGCGTCGGAACGCAGATGATGATGGCATCCATCTCCCTGATCTGCGTGTAATCGGTCGTCGCCGTGAAGCCCTGACTGCAGGCGTCAGCGATCTCCTCCGCACCGATGCGCGCAATGTACGATCCCTTCGCCATCAGCGTGTTCACTTTGGCGGCGTCGATATCAAAGCCAGTGACACGGAATTTCTCGCCGCTGTACATCAGCGAGAGCGGTAAGCCCACATAGCCCAGCCCGACAATCCCAATGCGTGCTGTCCGTGAAGAAATCTTCTGGTTTAACTCCAATGCTGCCGGATTGGCAGAATTAATCGCAGTTGAATCGGTCATCATATTCTTCCCAAGCTTCTCTTCAAAGTGAACTGCCAGCCACTTGCAGCAAGGGGATTTCGGAATCCCCGGCTGAAGATGTCTGCGTTGTGCGTGAAATTCGCATGCGGGCGTCAGTATGCGCGATGCTTCCCGCAATGGCCTTCGCCGTATCCGCGTCCTGACACTCGACCGGATCAGACGGCCGCGTTTACGGCGTCGCTTACGGCTGGCCCCGGTCGGGGGGCTCCCGGCATTGCGATTGTGCGACCGCTGCGTGCTGCTTCCTGAACCAGGAACGTGGCCCGGGTCACTTCAACCAGTTCGCTGAACGGGATCGGCGGCGGCTGCCCTTCGCGTAAAGCATTCAACGTAAGCTCTATTTCGCGCTGGTGCCCCTTATCGGCCGCACCCTTGCGCTCCTGCTTCCTGCCGTTACGATACAGTTCCAGCGACGTGAAGTTATCCAATTGGGCCACGCCGCCTCCGCAGAAGACTTCGTACCATTCCTTGGCAACACTCTTATCCCCATTAGCCAGGTATTGCACCGTTGCTACAGAGCCGTCTGCAAATTGTAGCGTCACGCTCACATTGTCGTTACAGTATCGGTTTCCGTTCGGAAGGAAGCGTGCGCCGACCTCTGTGATCGGCTTGCCGACAACTGCGCGCGCCCAATCCACGAAGTGACAGAACTCGCCAACGATGCGGCCTCCGTCCCGATGCGTCCAATGATCGAGAGGAATGTAGCCCGCATTGATTCGGATCTGGATCATCATGGGCTCGGTTCTTGCGGAGAAGAATTCGCGGATTTGTTCAGTGTACGGAGAAAAGCGGCGATTGAATCCGACCATGATTGAGGTCGGCGAACCAGCCGCATCGCGTCGAGCGACCGTCGCCTCGATCTCGTCAAGTTCCTCAGGCGTGATGGCAAGAGGTTTTTCAACGAATACGGACTTGTCCGTCTCGAGCGCGCGGAGAACATAGGCGGCGTGGCTGTCATGCCTGCTGAAGATGAACGCCGCATCTACATTGGGGTCCCCAAGCAGCTCGGCGGGGGTTTCGGCGCGCTGAAAATGGAAGGCCTTCTGAGCAGATGCCGCGCCAACTCCGGACGCAGTGGCCACTGCCTCGAAGCGAACCCCCTTGGCTGCGCGCATCGCCGGAAACATAACGCTCGTGGAGAAGGAACCGGCGCCAATGCAGCCTATACGAATCTCTCCCTTGGCCCTGCCGACTGCCGGAACTGGGGGCTTGGGGGGGACGCCTGCGATCGAAGGAGGATACTCGATCACCGCAGTGTAAATACCCGACGAGAGGTTCGCGTATGCCTTCGCCGCATCGTGCACCGTGTAGCGCTCAGAGAGCAGCGGCGCCAGGTCAATCTGCCTGGTCGACGCGAGATCTAGAAACGCCTCCATGTTGCGGCGCTCCGTCCATCGGACATATCCAACGGGATAATCCTTGCCTTCCTCCTCGTACGCGGTGTCGTAGCGGCCCGGACCATACGAACGCGAAAGAGCCATGGAGAGCTCCTTCATGTACATATTGCTGCGCGAAACACCCATGCCTATCGCGCCGACTATGACAATTCGTCCGCGGTCGCGCATCAGCTTCGCGGTCAGTTCCACGGGCTCGGCGGAACTGCTTGACGCAGTCAATACGGCTGCATCCACTCCGTAGCGGGAAAATGCCCTGACCTTTGCTTCGATATCGGGATCGTTGGCCAATAGTCCCAGGCCTGCCCCGAACCGCTCCGCCTGCTTCACCCGCTCCGGGGAAAGGTCGATGGCAATGACTCTGCAACCGGCCGCTCGCGCAATCTGGATTGCCAGGGCGCCAAGCAGACCTGCACCGACAACAGCGACCGTTTCCCCAAACGCGACTTTGGCTTGCCGCAGTCCCTGCATGGCGATGGCGCCGATGGTGGTCAGCGCCGCGGCATCCGTGCCCACGCCTTCTGGAATGCGCACGGCCAGGTTGCGCGGAACATAATTTACTTCGCAATGGTTTGCGTAGCCTACTCCGGCGCAAGCCACCCGATCTCCAATCCGGAACTCCCCGGCTTCAGAGCCAACGGCGATCACCTCGCCCGCACAGCTATATCCCATGGTGGAAAGCGTGTCGAGCTTGGAGGTTACCTTCTGATATGCCGCACGAACCCCGTTCTGTCGCGCGAAGTCCACCACCTGTCGCACCACATCCGGCCTGGATAACGCCTTGGAAACAAGTGATTTCGAGCTTTGTTCCATCGACGCCCGTTCGGTGCCGGCGCTAATTGCAGAAAAGTGCGTACGCACCAGGATGCCCTGCGGCCGCAATTCGGGTTCGGGGACTTCGAACAGTTCCACCTCGCCTGTTCGCCGGGTGACAAGAATTGCAAGCACGGTTATCCGTTTCCTCTCATTGACCATGCACCTTGCGGAACCGACTCCGTCGCAGCTTTCGCGGGAGTAGAAAAACTCCGCGGCCCTTCCAGGCGCCCACCATTCAAAAGCTCCGTCATCAACGATCCCAATTGGAATGCGCGCACGTCCCAGGTAGCATCCTGCACCTGCATCTGCCTCAACTCACGATCGGTGGAAGTGTCGTTTTCCAATGCATCTTCGATCTGCGCGATGAATTCATTTGTATCCTTGTAAAAGCGGAGGCCGGGCGTCTCCAGGTATTCGAACAGGGGAGCCATGACAACCGGCTTACCCGTTGCAAGGTACTCGCGCACTTTGATCGCGCTGCCGTAGGCGGTAAATGAACTACGCAGGTTCCACGGCAGGACGCACACATTGAAGTGCCGGATGTAGCGCGGCAACTCGCTATAGGGTTTGCTGCCCAGAAAGTGAACGTTGGGCGCATTCACTTCCTGCATGATGTTCGAACGGATCCCCAGCAGTATCCAATGCCATTCCGGCTTTCGCCTGGCGACCTCCTGCATCAGGGCAATGTCCATGACAAAGTCCATCTGCCCAAAATAGCCAAGCACCGGGCGCGGGATGGAAGCGATCTCCGGCGCAATGTCCTGCGCGGCCGTGGCGAAGTGATCGTAATCGACAGCCTGTTGCATATAAACCCGGTTAGGCACATCGTTTGCCTCGTCGAACAGCCTGCGCCCGCTGTAAAGCACGGCGCCGGACATTGCGATGAGTCGAGCGTGCAACCCGCGAATCACTTCCTTTGAAAGCGCGCTGTCCTCGTTGGCGTCATACTTGTCGGAGACCTGGTAGACGATCAGTTTGGGATGCAGGCTCTCGGCAGCGTCTGCAGCTGACGGTATCGCGACCCAGATGATCGGACTCGACATGCCACAAAGCCGCATGGCCACACGCAATTGCACGTTGAGCAAAATGCGGTTCACACGGCGCATCCAGGCCGAACCGAAAAAGGGCACCGTAAAAGGCGTCATCACCCATAACCCTTCCGGTGCTTTCTTCAGCCAGCGCGTGTAGCTCTTCAGTTTGCGCCGGATCTTAAGGAAGAAATCTGGATTCGAAACCGAAGGCAATCCCATGCTCAGGGAGTTGACGAAGATCACGCGATTCCCACGTGCCAGCCGCTTGAGAATGTGGTATTTCGAATGGGGATGGTGATACCACCAGTCCTCGCCGGCGAAGCAAATGATGCTTTCGCCCGATATGCCGAAATCCGCACTCGATCGATCCCTCATCGTCTTAACCGACCTGTCTAGTTCTTCAGTTTCAGCGCAAAATACCAGGCGCTCGACATCGCCATAGGAAGATGGTCCGCTAAATTCTCATTCCACGTCCGTACAAAGCGCGGCAGACGACTCATCAGCAAGGTTGCCATCTGACCGCAGGCAAAGGTCGAGGGAGCGCTCTCGATGATTTCCAGCCCACTCTGCGCGAACAGCTTTCGAAGTCGCGGCAAGGTGAAGAATTGAACATGGCCATCCAGGCAGTCCGAGCTTCGAGGACCGAAACTCCGATGGCGGCGGAATGGTGCAACCACGCGTTCCAGATGAAGGTTTCTATAGAACCAGTTGTCGATCTCGAACTCTCCATAGCCGTTCGGGGTGGTGATAATCAGAATGCCTCCCGGGGCAACTCGTGCGGCTGCCGATCGGATCATTGCCCCCGGATCGTCAAGGTGCTCGATGACCTCCGACAGGATTACGCAAGAGAACTTCTGGCTTTCGGGGATATCCTCCACGCGGCAGCAACGAAACTCACAGTTATCGCTTCTGTAGCTCTTTTGCGCAAGTTCGATAGACGGCTGATGGGGATCCAATCCCAATACTGAATACCCCATAAGCGAGAGCGGATAACTCAAATAACAGCCGTTCCCGCATCCGATTTCTAGGATCTGCACGGATTCCAAAGTGCCGAGTTTGACGTGCTTGCGAATGCTCTGCGCCATGAACCGGAGCCGCTTCCCGTAAGCAGGAATGTCGCCATGCTTTTCTAGTAGTGGAGCCGCGGCTGTCCATGCTTCTTCTGCCGACAAATACATCTGCCTATCTCCTTTTGCATACGCGGAATTCAAGGATTCTGTGCGAGGTTGGGGAGCCCAAGTCGGAGTCGTAGAACCATCCCGGAATTGGCCCATCCGCCGGTGTCTGAAGCGGCTCCTTCTCCTCGGAGCAAAGCTGGTGCTACGCCTGATTTCAGCTCAGGCAATCGCGCGTTCCACGCGCATTTCCCGGCGAATTACAGCCAAAACCAACAATGTCGCCAGCAAGTAACAAACCGATGAAGAGCTAGCGGCGCCCTTTAGCCCCCATAACGGAATCCACCACAGATTCAAAGCGATTTTCAGGACGACGCACCCGCACCAGATCCAAACCACGCTCATAGGGTAGCCTACGCTATTGAGAAACTGCACAGCCACCGTGTGCACGGAAAGAAAAAGGACACCAGGACAAAGCCAAAGGTAGGCAGGTACGGATAGCGCATAGGCCTTTCCGAACAGAACGTGAACGGCCACGGGAGCTAAAGCCGCCGAGAGAAGCACAAGCGGCCCTTGAATCATGATGGTGCCGAACGTGGCTTTCTTCATCCTGCTGTATTTCTCTCCCATGTCCTCGAGCCCCGACAACTTTGGCAGCAGTAACAGCCCGATCAAAGTGGGCAGGATGCCGACATAGTCGGCCATGGTGAATGCAATCGAGTAGTAGCCGGCATCCGAAGCGCCACGAAGGTACTTGAGCATCAACACGTCGGAGCGGATGACCAGATAGGCCATGAATGCGGTCAGGTAAGCGCGCATCCCATAAGAAAGGTTGGCCTTGAAGAGCGCGAAGCTGGGCATCGGGAGCGCGTCCGCAACCTTCACCAGGCGCGCTACGATTGCACCCAGCATGGCTGCCATGGAAATCAGGCCAGCCGCGAATGCTAGGGTGGGGCTGATCCGGTGGACCAGTGCCAGACTACCGATAATTACCAGGGCTAGAACACGGTTCACCGTCTCGGTGCGATTATAGGTCTTGATCTCATCCACGCCTAGGAGCAGGTTCTGTGTCAGCAGGTATGCAGTCCCGACGGGTCCCCAGAGTAATCCCAAGAGGAGGAGGCGCCCATGCAGCGGAGCCAATTGCGGCCACAGCGCGAACACGCTGTATACGCCCCCGATGACTATGACACCTTGGGCAGCGCTGACAATCAGAGAGTTTCCTACGAGCTTTGACAAATCCGATCGTTTCCTGGAAACGAAGTAGACATTTGAAGCATGCAGCCCCAGGCAGCCAAATTGGACTCCGATAATTCCGATGGCTGTCGCCACCGCGTAGAGACCGCGTCCCGTGGGGCCTAGGATGCGGGCGACGAGAACCGTGTTCACTAAGCCCACCCCGATGAGGAAGACGCGGGTGGTCAACGTCGCCATGACGTTCCGCACGAACTCGCGCTTGCTGAGGGCGCGCAGCCTCTCCGTCCACTGCGACATCACATGTCCAGCCGATCCCCAAACGGGAGGGGGCGCGATTTGATCTTTCACGAAGCTCATCCTATGGGTAGCGGCCGTAGTCTCGCCGCTTCTTCTGCTTGGATCCTCTTGGCAGACTATGGCACGTGCCAATCTGCATAAGAACGAATCCGGTTTTGCCGGGTGCGATGCTGTAGTGGCAATCAGTCTGGCGTCAAGCTCTTGGCAGCGACAGGCCGAATCCCGGCCGCGGCCAGCACGTTGGCTGCATTTATCTTCCAGGTATGCTTTGCCAGGGCGGCTTCGCGCACATTTTGCCCAAGGCGGGCTCGCAACTCCGCATTCGCGGCGACCGCAAGAACTGCCTGCGCCAACACATCGGCGTTGCCCGGCTGAACCAGCACTGCGGTTCGGTTGTGTTCCAGCACGGCCTCGATCTGATCGAGGCTACTGGCTACGATCGCCTTGCCCATGGCCATATACTCGAACAGCTTGGTGGGCGAGCCGAAGAACGGACGCCCATCGGGCATGGGGACGTGAGGCGAGAGGAGTATGTCCGAGACGTTCAAATACGCTGGCATCTGCTCATGGGGGACGATCCCGGGAAACACAACCAATCCCTGCTCTTCGTACTTTTGCAGGGCAGCGCGTACCTCCGCGTGAAGGAGCCCCTTACCAATGAGCAGAAAACGGAGATTGCTCTCAGCCCCCTTCGGCGCGCCTCCTTTTGGAATCTCACCAAATAGCTGCCTGATCGCTTCTTGCAGCACCTCGACGCCGTGCCAGTAGGCGAAGGTTCCCGCGAACGTCGCCACAACGTGCTGAGGCTCGAAGCCGAACCGTCGCCGAAGCTCTTCCCGGTCCACGCAATCAGGGCGAAACTTGGATGGATCGACTCCATTTGGGTTCACAAAGATTCGATCGGCCGGAAAGCCTCTCTCGATTAATTCCAGCTTCAGAACCTCTGACACCGTTACGATTGCGCTCGCACCCGCTAGTGTAACTTCCTCGGCCAGACGGATCCAGGGCAGAAACCGCGCCGGATCCCAGTTTTCAGCCATCCAGACCTCGGAGGCGTTGTACTCCAGAATCAAGGGAACACGCAGCGCGCGAGCCAGCAACACGCCAGCGATGACAAAACGCCCGTGACGATGGTAGATTGCGCCCGGCTTCGCACCGGCAAGCAATTTACGTGCCTGGCGCACAAACCGCAAGTTATAGGAAAGAACGAGCGATTCTGCGAACACGTACCGTTTTCTTCGTATGGGGATTTCAACGACGGGAAAAGGAACTGCGAAGGGAAACTTGCAGCCGGAAAGCACGACGCAGCTTCCGCCGTTTTCATCCAATCCCCGCAGAAAACCGAGGAAGTGAGTCGTGGCCCCGCCCGAAAAATCGCGACTCAGGGGATAAGGATAGAGATAGGCGATATCCGGCGATCCCCCTCCCGCCCAACGCGTCATACTGCGGCCGGCTTGCCTGCGCATCCATTTGAACAAGAGCCAGGTACCTGCCAACACCATCGCGTCCGCGCCCAGGGCCAGGATTAGTCCTGGCAGGCGCCGCGCACACTCCTTGAGCCGGATAACTCTTATATTTCCTGACTCGTCCGCGAGAACCGTTTCCTTGCACCGGTGAAGCATGTGCAGGGCCAGATAGATCTCCGGCTCCTTCAGATCGGTCAGAGATTGGAAATAGACCACCAGCGCGTGGCCTTTAAGCCGCGTCAGTGTGCGCAACTGGCCAGACCAGCCGGATTCTCTCAGCTCCCGGTGCGTCAGAGTGGAGATTTCCGCGGACGGGTAGCGCTCCTCGCAAAACCGCTGCCCCCGTTCGGGATTTCCGGTCCAAGCATGAAGGAAGATCCTGGATCGCATTGCATTCACACCGCGACTCGCTCGACTACAGGAAGAGTCTGCTTTGCTCCAACAGGCTGTTCAGAAGATCCGTGGCAATAGAGGAGCCCAACGGCGAAGATAAACCACATATTCAGCTCGCCAAAATATGCGGCGGTTTCTGTCATTCCTGTGATCCAATACGACAGAAAGATAAAAACAAAGTATTTCCAGACCGCACGCCCGCGCTCTCCACGCTTGGCCAGCCGCCAAAATGCGGCAACCAGCAGAATCTGGGACAGCGCGAACGGGACGAAGCCCACCATACCGGTTTCCGCCGCAATCCATCCCAGATTGTTATGGGGAAAATTCAGGGGAGGAGTATTGTCGAGATCCGCTTGATATCGAGGCTGACTGCCCGCCGTAGGCGTGAAATTCATGAGGCCCACGCCAAATACGGGATGGTCGATGAAGATTCTCCACGTCTGCCGGTCTTGCGACAAACGGTTAGAGACGTTTTCCGAGCTTTTACGATCCTCCAAAACCGACGGAAGCATGAGCCCGATCAAGATCACTGTTGTGGGGAAAACTGCGAGGACCGCCAGCCGCAGCGTGCGGCGGTATCCGGTCGTCCAGAAGACGTCAATAATGACGACCAGGATCAATGTGAGGAATATTGAGCGAAATACCGGAAGATTCGCTTCCAACAATGCAGCGACGAGGCCAGTGTAATGAAAGACCCGGCGCCACGGCCCCGCACCGTCCCGGATTTGCGTCCAAAGAAACGCCAACAGGAATAGGCTGATGAGTCCTACGATTGCGAACGATTGGTTGGCCAGAAACGGCCCATTCGGCCTCAGCAATGCGAACTGCGTTCGATCAGTCGGGTCGTTAGCGAAATAGTCGGCGCTCTGTGGAAAGGCCAGCAAGTCCTTTTGCAACAGAACCTCGGCGAGTCCGATCGCAGCGCTATATATGCTGATGACACAAATTGCAGTATGAAGCCATTTTTCGTTGCCGCGCAATCGAAACTGCCGCACCATGTACCATCCGAGGATTGCCGGAAGCAGCAGGTTGTCCACAATCAACCGCCCCACTGTGATCACTTTCCTGGCCATCAGAAAAGAAATGGCTGTGACCACGAGAAACAATCCCCAGGCAATGGCTGAACGCTTCAATTCCACGGGGATCTTGCGGATCCGAGATTTCCCTGCGGCGAGAATGCCCATCAGCAGGCAGAGAATGAGGAGCCGGTCAAATTGGATGACGGGGCGCTCACGCGGGTAAGACAGCAGGTAGTACCCCACCGGATAAAGAAAAACCCAGCCGATCAGAAACTTATCTGTGTCGCCTTTGATCATGGCGATGCTGCCGATGGCGATCAGAACGAACGCAAAAGCCGCCGCGGCAAAGCCCGCGAGAATCAGCCAGCCTCCCGCCATAAGAGCGACGGCAGCAAGGGCAGCAATAATTGCCGCACCCGTTTGACGCCGGCCCGAGGCAAACGCAATTCCCACCGGCTCTGAAGTGTTTGTCGCGAAGGATTTCACTTGGTTCCCTGAAAACTGCCCTTTCCTGCCTTTGCTGCACTACGCACCGGGTCGATTGGCGGTGCGCGCACCTTCATCCAGCCGGACTGCGATAAACGACTTGGACATTCCCCACCACCGTTCAACAAGGATCTTGGCATCCGGAAAAAGGGCCTTGAATCTCCGTCGCCCGATCATATTGATGTTAGCAATGGCAATGGCTGCGCCTGCGCGACTGGGCTTGTTCAACACACCCCAGAGGGTCATGTAACGAACTACCGGGTAAATTCGCAGAAGCGGCGGGTACCAATGGATGAAGAGCGTGCCGAGGTGGGGTTCCAGAGGAAACCACTTATTCGGCGTTTGGCACCAGTAGGACTTGCCCACCCTTCGCAACTCCGAAGCAAACGCCTCCATATCCCCATGTTCGCCTACGTGCTCAATTACGGAGTTCGAATAGGCAAGGTCGAAGGACTGGCTTGGGAAGTCCAGGGCGCGTCCGTCGCCGACCAGCGCGGCATAACCTTCATAGCCTCTCAGCTCTCCTGGATCGCTGTTCACCAGCGTTACCGGCTTGTTGCCTCCCAGCCGCCTCCAGAAGTCCGGAGTCCCTCCCACATCGACCACATTGCTGAGAGCCTCCCATGGAACCACTCGCAAAAACCACTCGCATCTCTTGCGCTGAAAGTGATCTCGAAGCGGCCGGGTGATCCTGCCATATAGGTTGGCCACCGCAGTAACCTTTCTGCCCCTCCATCTGGCCCCACGTGATGGCAGACAGACCTACAAAGGGCACCTTCAAATGGAAATGCCTGATCCTCTATTCGCGGCCTGCAGAGGCGCTTTGACCTTTATTCATGGGGCTGGATCGATCCCGCCTCTGAATGCTGGTGCGCAACATGACAGCGACTCTGCCGGCAAACTGCCGCCAGGGACAACGGAAGTCTCTCCACCAAATACTGGCCTAAACCATCGGCGCGGGAACACATAAAGACGCGGGATGTTCCCGACAAACTACTTGTTCTATACTGCAGCGGGTCAGATGGCTCCGGAAATTGCCAGCGGCAACATAGCGGCCATCATCACTTGCGCAATTCCAATCACGTTCTGCCAGGCTTGAGAGCCGCCCATCACCTTTTCGGGAACGAAGATATCGTCGCCCGGTCTCATCCGCATGTGAGAGAAGTTGGAATGGCTGGATCTCGGTGTCACAGAGCCATCGGCGTGCAAGACATAAATCGTTTTCTTGTCGCCCAAGCGTGTGGCACCGCCGGTCTTCTGCAGATACCAGTCGAGGTCCCTTCCCGAAACATAGCTTATGGCGCCGGGGTTGAACACCTGCCCGCTGACAATCACAAAACTTGGCCGTTTGGGTATCGTCAGGGTATCTCCGGCACGGAGTTCAAGGTCTACAGGGGTATTCTCCCATCGGCTGATATCCGAAGAAATATTGATCACCAGACGCCCCGTTACCTGTTCGTTGCGCAGAGCAGCAAGAGCATCTGCTTTCTGCTGCTGAAGCATCTGTTGCATTGCTTGCGCGGCTTCCTGGCCCATCGTTCCCGGCCGAAATTCGATCGGCGTATTCTCAAGCCGCTGAATCATATGCTGCCGCGCCAGTTCGGCAAGTTCGCGAACGTGCACTCGCTCCAGCACTGCGGCGGGCGGATAGGCATCGGCTCGGAACCCGCCAGTACGCTTTAGCACAGTACTAAGCCGCTCTCCGTCCGTGATCCCGTAGCCGCCTGGGTGTTCGACTTCACCGTTAACCGTCACCGATGCGCCGATGTCCTGCCATCCGGCCAGGCGCTGAATGCTGACGACATCGCCGGGCTTAAGCATCGCGTCGGCACTCTTATCGCCTTCGAGCGCCTTCCCGATCGCAACTATGCTGTGGTTGACCAGTACCTTTTGGCCGTTCTGAATCTCGTAGCCCGAAAGGTCGGCCTCATCCCGATAGGCGCTTCGTTTGAACCCTCCTGCCATCCGTACCAATCCCGATGCCGTCATGCCCTCCGACATTGGATACTCGCCTGGACGAAGGACTTCTCCCACGATCGAGACCATTGGAGCGTCGTTTTCATACCGGCCAAAGATACGAATGAGATCGAAGGGCTCGAGGAGAAAGGAGTCGTTGCCAAGCAGCGCATCGTGCAGATTGAAGATGGTAACTTCCGGCCGATAATCAGGTGGGCGCAAGCGAACCAGTTCCGCATGATCCGACGGTTCCGGCATGACATCCTGATACGAGTGCAGCAGATCACTGATCGTCATACCGTCTTTGTAAGCGTAACGGCCGGGGCGATAGACGTGTCCCTCGAGATAAACAGCGCTCTGGTTGTAGGGCAGAATCTGCGAGATAACGACATCGTCCCCGCCCTGCACCTGAAATTCAGCGAGCTTTTGCGCCGCCTCGGCCGGGTTGTCCGGAAGCTGGAGATCTACCATGACGCGCTTCTCGTGGGCCACGATGCGTGAAACGTTAATCTGCTTCAGCGTTGCTGTGGTAAGTACTCCTCCCGTAAGTTCGAGGACCTGATTCAGCGTTTTCTCGCCGTTCAGTTCGTATATTGCAGGGTGGTGTACCATTCCTTCCAAAGTCACCTGCGAGCCTACCGGAGGGACGAGAATGGTGTCGCCCGGTTGAAGGCGATCAATGTTGGAGCGGACACCCTTCAACAGCAAGTCGTAAAGGTCGATTTCGCGCACCAGTTGATTGCCGCGGAATTGTTTGAGGATGCGTAGCGACCCGCGGCTGGTGGGTCCGCCGGCGGCGTACAACGCGCTCAGCGGAGTGGATAACGAGCTGACATCGTAGGCCCCGGGCCGCTGCACATCGCCGACAACATAGACCCGGACTGTGCGAAGCCGGCCCAGGGAGATTTCGACATGCTCCCTCTGAAACTGTGTACTGAGCGCCCTTAGGATGGCTTCTTCTGCCTGGGCGATCGTCATTCCATTGATCATGATCGTGCCGGCTTCAGGAAGCTCAATTTGGCCCTGGCGATCGATCATTCTGTCCAGCCGGCTCGACACGCCGCCCCACATATTCACGATCAGGGAATCCCCCGGCCCAAGTACATAATCGGGGCCGACGGGCAAATCCATCGGCAACTCTTCCGCGTTTCCCGTACCAAGAACAAAGGCGTCGCTACCGAATCGCTCCATCCTGCCCCCGCTGGATGGAACCTGCGTGTAGAGATCATGCAGAGAAGGTAAGTCAGCATATGGGACGGCCTTTTGTATCTCTTTAGGTACCTCTGGGTGGGTCTCGACAACCCTTTGTGCCGGCGTCACCTGCGGTCTTGTTGCTCGGTTGCCTTTACCCTGGGCGGGGGCTTGAGCACTACAGTCCTGGGTGGGGTCTTGTGGATTACACTCCTGCGCGGGGGCTTGATTACAGTCCTGGGCCGGGTCCTGTGGATTACACTCCTGCGCGGTTCCCTGGGCATTGATGCCTTGGGCAAATGATGCCGGCGCACCGCCTCTCTGCGCAGGTCCTTGGACGTTATTACTCCCGGTGGAAGACTGAGCGTTACCGGTCTGAGAAGATGATGTTGCAGCGCTACCGTTACCACTTTGGCCAGACGCCCCGCCATTACTGCTCTGGCCCGACGACTGGGCGGTGCCATTTTGAGACGATGACGCCGGAGCCGCACTGCTATTGCTCTGTGCCGTCAGGCGTGCACACAGCAACGCAACTACAACTGCGGCAAATAGCTGGTAATAAATCCGGCTCCGCCTTAACCTGGAGTCGGAACTCTCGCCTCTCTGACTTGCTCGGTTACCCATTTTCATTCCTTCAATCGTTTGGGCGCCGTTGGGGCGCATGATGAAACCGGCCAGATTTAGAGGCCGGATCCGGCGAAGACCACTCCGATGGCACGCAGGATAATCTTGATGCCTAGCCAGACGTTCCAATTCTCGATGCACATCGTATCCAGCGACACATAACTGTCGAATTAAGGGTCAAGGTGCCCCTGCACCTGCTGCAAACCCGCAATCCCCGGGGGCACATCCAGGTTCAACCAATCTCGCAGCGAAAATGATCTGTTCGGTGTCAGTCCGGATTCTTCTCTCTGATCGCTACAGCCGGCGGCACATTGGCAGGCATCCCTGGCGCAAGCATATCTAGCCAGAATCTGGCCTGCGCGCGGTTCTTTTCTTGATGATTCAGCAACGGCTTGTTCTTATCGATCAACTGGGAGATCTCCGTGTGCGTCAATGCCGTCATCGTCAGTGCCACTGTCATCGTAGTGGGATCCAGATTGCGGAGTTTTCCAACCTTGATGTTCATCTCCAGATAATGGCTGATTGCCGTTAGAGCCGGCGATAAACGCTCCTGAATAAATGCCTCGCCCTTCGGGTGCATCTCGAGAAATGCAACCGCGATTAGTCTAATCAACTCAGGCCGGTAGCTCACCGTATCGGCGAACAGTTCCAGCATCTTCGGCAAAACCACGCCAGGCGGTTCGCAATTCGCAATCCTCTCCAGTAGATCCCGCTGACCGTCGATCACTGCCAGATGTTCGCTCAGAGTCGACCAGAAGAGGCTTTCCTTATCGTCGAAGTGCCGGAAAAGCGTGTTCTCACTCATGTTCGCAAGATGAGCAATTTGCCGAGTGCTCGTTCCGTGATACCCCTGATACGCAAAAAGCCGCCCAGCCGCGCTTACAATCTGGTTCCTTCGCAGCGATTTTTTGGAGACAAGTGGCATATACCTCCAGAGACATGGCGACTGCGAAGCCAAGTTGGCGCCGGACGTCAACTTGTATTACAGTCGCGCCGCAACTGCGGCGCTCACTGGCATCGCTACCAGAGCTTCAATCTGATCCCGGCGCGCCGAATCGCTTCTGCGTCATTTTCGGCGTTTGTTCCTCGCAGATGATTCGAGAGAATCGGCATCCGGCTGAAACTCGTGCCATAACTTCTTGTTTCAAGCTGCCATCGCCGGAAGTGAACATGGGCGGGGGAGGCGTTTTCCCGGGATTCTTCGATGCCTGCGAACTGGCAGAGTGGAAATTACTTTTGGAAGAGGTAAACATGCCTCCGGCCAACTGACTTAGCAAACCGCATGCTTGCTAAGCCTCCACTCCCATCATCACCTGCCATCCACTCCGCTGAAAACGGATCACGAATGCGGTGTGTGAAACGAGACGCTTAAACGGATACTGCTGACCCCATCCTTCTGCAATTCACATCGACAAGATAAAAGGTTGGAGGGGCATGCAATCAGGGGCTTCCCAACGGGGCATTATCTGTTCTTGAATGTAAGCTAATGCAATCGTTTTGACAAGAGCCCTGACATGGATAACTGTTAAAATCTTGCCTTCAAAGCCTTCGGTCGATCCTCAAAAGCCGCTCGATTAGACTGTGACCTATTCAGATAAACATAATATAATCAACGCATTACGAAAATACACACCGGAAGGATGGCAAACTCGTGCCCAAGGTCGGCGAGCAGAGTACCCCAATTGATCGAATGAAAGTACATGCTATTGCGAATCGAGGAGCTTCTCAGGGCGTTTTCCGGTTCGACAAAAGCGCATCTACACGCCCGGCCATCGGCATCAACGTCAGCGGAATTGCCGCGAGTATCCCCCCTTCCCGCATTCGTTCTCCCGCAGCAATGCCAGACAGCAGATAGAACTCCCCAGAGCGCAGTCGTCGTTAGCGAAGATCGGAAGGCACTGCCGCAACATATTGCCTGTCGAGCCGGCGGCTGAGGGCCCCATAAGGTGAGGTGGTCCCGGTAGTTCGGACCCCTTTTGCATTAAGAATGCCATGGTTCAAGCAAGCGGTTGAAATCCACCTGATCGGGCGTGGGCACTCTCAGGCTGGAACGCAGGCCGAAGTACCGAATTCATGGATCCTCGCCCGTTGGCGATGACAATGCGCTGGCTTTACTCGCTGCGTGCTTGGCACTGAGCCTCCCCTCAACGAAAAGTCCATCTTCATTCAGAACACGATAGTGTCTCTTCCCACCTGTGTCTTGTGGGGCCGAAGGATCAACTCAGTGGTGACATGCGAGTGCTCGATACACTTCCTCGATGACATCTACTTGACGTTGTGCGGAGAAGTCAGCCGCCCTTCTTCGTGCAGCTCTTCCAAGCGTTTCGCAAAGTTCTGGGTGGGTTCGCAGTTCCTTCATAGCTGCGGTAAGCTCGTCCACGTTGTTCGGCGCGACGTGTAGGCCGTTGGAGCGGTCAGCGATCAATTCGCGAAGTCCGCCGACGCACGAGGCGATGACTGGAAGGCCGGCTGCCATCGCTTCCAGAGCCGCGAGCCCAAAGCCTTCGCTTAGAGACGGCAGGACGAAGCAGTGCCAATTGGACAAGACTCTCCGCAAGTCCATTCGCCAGCCAAGGAATTGCACATTCTCTTCCACTCCCAGAGCGCGAGTGAGTTCTGCAAGCGCGCCGAATTCGGCGCCATCTCCCGCAATCTGCAATCTGACAGAAGGGTCGGTCTTGGCAAGCTTCGCAAACGCACGAATCAGTAGCGATATATTCTTGACGGGCTCAAGGCGTGCGGCCGTACCGAAGATGAATTCTTCGCTCGCGCGATAGTCACGTTCGGCTTCATCAAGTTGAACAGATGGATACACGGTCCTGACGATTGGGGCCCGAGCTCGTTGCCCGACCCAATCGGAAGTAGCCAGCACCGCGTCGAACTGATGGGGCGATTTGAACGAGAGTTCGCGTCCTGTACCCTCGTCTATTCCACCATGCAGGTGCAGTATCGTCTTGCAGGAGGCCAACCGCGCGATCCACGGAAGAGACCGCGACAGTATGTGCTGGTGAACGATGTCAATGTGGTTGGAACGCAGGTAAGAGAGGACTGCAATTGCTTTTCCAGGCTGTTCAATCCCTCGCTGCCAATCCAGGAACTTGCAGCGGGGGGAACGCGAGCGCAGCTCCTCAATCAGATCGTCCCCAGGATGCGTCGAAATAACATCGCACCGAAAACGTTCCGGATCGAGTCCATCCAACACCACCCCAACAATTTTGAGCTGGGCGGTATTCTGAAATGCAAATGAATTTACCACGTGAAGAATGCGCAGAGGTCGACCCACGCGATCGCACAGTTCATCACCGAGCAATAGTTCAGTCTCCGTTGATCTGCAGTCGCCTGAATTCTTCGTGAACGGCCCGCGGGTTGTCAAGCGTGCACCGCAGTGGATCTGACCATCGTGCGAATCTGCAAACAGCAGCGGCATGTAGAACTGACTTCCAAGCGAATCAAGCAGCATTCGCGCAGCTAGGGGTGACCGATGACGAGCCTCTTCGTTCGCCCGGCAAAATCTCTTAGCCCAGTTAAGATATTCTTGCCCAGGATTGTTCGTGAAAGAAACTCCATGTTGTATTCCCGCGATGAGATGTTGGTCCGGCACAGGTGCATTGCGTCTGTTTCGTCCGTGTTTGTTCCTTCGAAAGTGGTAAATGCTATTTTGAAGTGCCGCCCTGCGGCAGCGGCTACACGATCATCCATCGCGCCGTAAGGGTAGGCGAACGAAGTGACCGGGTAAGGCGTCAACTGTTCCAGCGCGAGTTTGCTCCCAGCCAGTTCATCTTCTAACTCTTCGTCGCTCACTAGGGTCAAGTCGCGGTGAGTGCGGCTGTGCGCGCCAAACTCGAATCCCTGTCGTGACCAATAAGAGATTTCTTCGGCGCTCATGAGCGGTACGGGAGCGGAACCGCGGTCAAGGTCCCAGCGATTGATTCCCCCGATCTCGCTTGATATTACGTAAATTGCCGCGGTGAAACCAAACTCTTTCATCGCCGGCAGCGCCGTGCGCGTCAGCGCAGCGTAAGCGTCGTCAAAGGTGAGAATGACGGCACGGGCGGGCAGTTTCGCCTTGCCGCAACGGCACTCGTCATATTGGCGCGGGGTAATGGTCTGGATCCGCATCCGGCGGAGCCAGCGCAGATGCTGCTCAAACCGGCATGGAGAGACCGTCAGGGTCGGAAAGCCGCCGGCGGTCCCATCGCTCACATCGTGATACAGGAGCGCAATCACTCTGCCGACCTCCTCTTCACGTCAGGTGTTCGCTGTCCCACTCCCAGTTCAGCGGCCGCGCACTTTCTCCTTGATGGACCGCGCGGTCCCACGCAACCATTTCTCAATCTCAACATACGGGCTAAAACCATGACGCAATAACCATCGGAAATGCGCCAGATGGCTTGAAGGATAGACCCACATCCTGCGCACTTCCAGGAGATCGGCGCCCAGATTGTTGAGGCCCTCGGTCGTGGTGAAGGCGATCTCGAAACTCCGTCTGACAAGCGCCTTGGCCTCCGAATCATAGCATCCGTATGGATAGGCGAATGAGACAACCGTCCTGCCAAGTAGTTTTTCGAGATCGCGCCGGCTCCCTTCGATCTCATCTTCTGCCTGGCTTCGGCTGATGCGATCAAGCTCGGGATGGGTCCGGCTGTGCGCGCCGAACTCTATGCCTTCCGCCGCCCATCGTTCGATCTCACCGGCCGTCATCAGCGATAGTGCGGGACGTCCATGTCGCTGGTCCCATTCATTGCTGCCTCCGATATGGCTGGTGACGACGAAGACTACGGCGCTGAAGCCGAACTTCTTCAGGATTGGCAACGCGAACTCGGCGGTATCCGTGTACGCATCGTCCATCGTGATCAGCACGGGCTTTTCCGGCAGCGGGCGCGCAGATTTATGCCACTCAATCCAATCTCTGCAAGTGATGCCGGTATAGCCGTCGCGGGCGAGTGACTCGATTTGCATGGTGAACTGGCGTGGAGTGATGGAGAGTCCGGGGTACATGCCGTCTTTTGCATTGCCCACGTGGTGGTACATGAGCACAGGAAGCTGCATCCAGAATTCCGAATGGAATGTGGGCCACGAACCTGTGCGTTTGACAGCCGAGTGCAGGCTGTTCAAGCCAGTCTCCAAAGCGAGAAACCGCTCGGAACGCGAGGTGATGCCAAGTCTGCGGGCGAGCGCGAGAGCCGAACGAGTGGCGCCGCCGACTACCGATGACTTGAGGGCGAAATCGCCGAATCCTTGTCTGAAAATGCGGTTGTTATGGATGGAGGCGAGTGTTGAGTTACTCCGATAGACCGGATGCTTCCTGCAGAGCAGAACCTCGGCATTACCGCCGCGGCGCGCACCGCGCACGGCGAGATTGTTGGAACTGACTGTCCCGACGTGAACCGTCTTTGCGGCGGGTAGATAGACAAACTTGACCTGCCGCTGCCAAAGCCGGATTCCAAGCTCGATATCCTCATGGGCGTTTACGAATTGCTCGTCAAAACCGCCGATGTCCAGCACCGCATCCTTTGGGAAGGACGAATTCGGCGGGATGCGGGCGTGAGTCGGCCACACGGGCGGGGCCCCTCGATCCACGGAATCGTAGAACGAACCGCAATAGTGCCGCTGTTGGATTTGGGCAGAAATGTCATCGCCGGCAGGGGCATCGAAGTCGATCTTTCCGAAGCCGAGAATCGGACCTGCTATCTGTCCGTGCGCGCGGGAATGTTCCGAAAGGAGCACCGGTGAGCAAATGAGGTCGTCGTCGAGCAGCAGGACGATTGAATTGCGTGCCGCCTTCATTCCCGCATTGCGTGCGGCTGCCAATCCTCGATTCGTCTGGGCGATGATCCGAAGATCAAACTCCGGCTTGAAATCGCTGAGGAACTGTTGTGTATCGTCCGTGGAACCGTCATCAACAACAATAACTTCAAACTTCTCCGGGGCATAGTCCTGCTCCACGAGAGATCGCAAGCAGCGGGCCAATAGCGCGCGTCGATTGAAGGTTGTCACCACCACGGAGAGCATGGCAGAGTCTGGATTCATTACTTCCTGCGGAATAGCGTGGTCACGCAGAGGTCCGATGTTTCGGACGCGATGACTTCCAAGCGGGGGTCACGAGCAAAAAACTCTGAAATCCTCTTTCCGCCGCGAATCAGCCATTTGCTCCAAAGTGTGTTCTCAAATGAGCGAATCTGCCGGCTATTGCATAGCAAGAGAAATCCCCGGCGTGGCATAGCATTGACGAGCTTGTCCTTGGCCTTGCGAAGATCTCGACGGCGAAAGAACAACTCGAGGACATCCATCAGCAATATGAGTTGCATGTTTTCAGGGATGGGCGAACTCCTTAGATCCCACACCATGAAATTGACGTTAGTCCAAGCGCGGCGGTTTTGGGCCCGTTCAACCGCTGAGCGGCAGATATCCGCCGAAAGCAGCCTGGTGCAGAGCGGCGCCAGCTTTTCGGTGAAGATCCCCTCTGCACAGCCAATCTCAAAGGCGCATTCAAATAACTCGTTTTGCTTTGCTTGTTTGAGAAGTCCAAGCGCCGTCTCGAATCGCTGCCACGTTTCTCCGCCCTCGGCGTAATTCCATGGATCAGGCGTCTGAAAAAGATCGTCCAGATATCGGCCCATGCTCTTGCCACTACCGAGGGCCAGACTCTGCCTAAACGAAAGGCCGAAGCCATAGAGAGAGCGAAGCAACGGGATCTTGCCCAACAAACGGCGAACTGAATTGGTCATGCTTGTCTGATTTTTCTTTACTCAGGAAACGGACATTCTCGGCGCCAGGTCGGTGCGCATCGTCTTCCCAATGGGCCAAATCGGCGTCCAGCGTTTCTGTCCGCGAATCAAGGGTACCGGGATCCCGACAAGCGCGCAAGGACTCGTTTGGCATTAATGAGTGACACCGGATAGTAATAGCCCGGCAATCCAATCTCTGCGCTGCTTTCACGGCAGGTGACACATGGTGCGGCGGTCACGCGCTTCTCAATGAATTGTCTTCGTAATTCCTGGATTGCCGGTCCATTCCAGATCGATTCGAGTGACTCTTTGTTCAGGTCCCCAAAAACCAGACTGGCGTTGTGATCGCGGCAGCATGGAACAGCTTTACCGTCCCACGTCACACTGAAGCTGAACCAGGGATAGTAGCAGGGATACTTCGACATTTCCCTGTAACGAGCGAGGTCCTTCACGTGATTGGGATCCTGGCCGGCCAGAGTGTTGCTGATAGTCACCAACTGATCAACGTCACCCCCGAAGGTCGACAAACCTCCCATTTCGACATTTTGCACGCCTGAGACTGTCTTCCAATGGTCCTCAAACATCTTCCATTGGTGCATGTTCTTCGGCTGTTTTACCATGCAGACGTTAAGAACCGGCCGGTCACTGCCTAGTTGAGCCCTCCTCTCCAGAAGAGTCATGAAATTCGCGTATCCTCGCTGGAAACTGGCAACGGGACCCCGAACAGCCATGGACGTCTCGTCGTCCATGCCATCGAACATGACGTACATCTCGTCCACGCCCGCCTCAAGGATCTCCTCGATGCGATGCCTTGTCCAACTCGAAGGATTCGTCGATAAAACGGCTCGAAGGCCGCGGCTGTGGCAGTAGTGAATAGATTCTACAAAGTGCTTGTAGACCATGGGTTCGCCAAAGTGCCAAAGAGCGAGGGCAGGCTTTTCACCCACGACGTCGACCTGCCAAATCGGGTTAATCTGATCGAGGATCGCCCGGAACAAGCCGAAATCCATCTGCCCAAGCTCCCGGGTCATTGCATGCGTCCGTGGACACATGCCGCAGCGGTAAGGGCAATGATTAGTGGTTTCCAGCTGGTAAACCCTCGGATGCCCGAGAGACTTGACCATTCTGTTGGTATAGCTGAATTCCTTGAGAAAGTTGTTTCTAAAGACCTCTCGGTCAGTGTGATTCGAGACAAGCAGACCAGCGCGCCTGGCCAGTGCCTTACCTTTGGTGATCAGGGAACGTCTATTCATGCCACCACTCAATGGGTCAAAGGAGGGGAAGTCTTTCGTTATCTTTCTATTCTATGGATTTGATAGCGGTTCGGCAACACGAGCAGAATCACGCTCATTGCGGCCGCTCGCCACCCTCTGAAAGACGAATATCTTCCCGGGATCATCCGTTCCCCAGATCGACTGCTCCGCAAGCTTGAATCCAGCCTCAGCAAACCGGGCCATCAGCTCGGTTTCAGTGTAGTGATTAATCCAGCCATAACCGGCGCGGCCGACCACTTCGCGCACCCTTCCTAGAAAGTCGGGGTGCCGCTGGGCGCACTCGTAAGAGGCAATACAGAGCTCAAAGTATTGGGCCGTCCAGCTCAGGACCGAGGGCACGTCGAACAAGTATTCCAGGACCCCGCCGAAGACCGCGACCCGTGGCTGAGCGCCGCTGATTGGCGGTAAGGGGCGTTGGTTCAGGTCGAGGACCATCATGCCTGGGCTACGCTCGACGATGTCGGAGGAAGTGAGGGTGCAACTGGGGTGCAGGCAGTTCCGCAGTTCTGAGGCGCCGGCCCCGAATTCATAGACGCAGGACCCATTGGGAACCAATTCTGCGATTCGCTGCGAGCGTAAGGCCCACTCCGGTTCAAACTTGTATGCCGTCCATTTTGCGATGTCGCTACGGCGCAACATTTTGTGGGCCAAGCTTCGCAACGCCTGCGCCCGTGCCGTCCCTAGGGCTCTATTTGTGAAATGCCGCCATGCTTGCATCTGGCTTAGACCCCGGCACTTCGTTGCTCAACTATTTTGCGAACGCGGTTGTAAGCCTGCCAGCCTAGATCGATCTGTTTATCGGCTGCAGCAATGAGCCCACACCGTAAGCGCGGAGCGAGATCCCAGACCTCGCGAAGCAGGCCGCTGAAGCTCTCAGTCCATTTCGGGCCTGCCAGATCCACAGGAAAGACTCCCGCCTCGTAAAGCGCTTCCAGACCCAGGAATTTGTCCCGGTAATAATCCGAGTTGTACAGCCCTACGACGGGAACCCCCTGAGCGAGAGCGAAGACCGCACAATGGTAGCTGCCTACAATGGCAATCCTGCACTGGTGCAGTTGCGAGATCAAGGCAGAGAGACTGTCGACTGCGTTCGGCATCACATGGCCATAGCCGTGGGTGACGCTCTCAATGGAGCGAGTGTCGCTCTCCTCCGGGTACAAAGAGCTGGGCAGAGGCACCAGTGGGATCGAATCCGGCCCGACGAAGGCCTGAAGAACCTGGCCCAGTTGCTGCGCCTTTCCGGTACCAACCTGGGAGTAGGAGGCCACTCGCAAGTTGATTCCTATTCCATCTCCAAGTGCGGACGAACGGTTGTGGGCCGCGATTTCAAGCACGTCATCGCCGGTGACCATAACGCGAGATGGATCCACCCCGAGGTCCATCAGCAATGGCATGCTCACCCGGGACTCCCGTAAACCGATGAGATCGACCATTGGCATGATCTCGCGTGCGCGCGCTTCGACCGCGCTGCCTTGCTGGATAGGTCCGAATGCCTGTCCGAACATAACCACGAAGCCTTTTCCGTTGGCTTTTACCAATCCGATCGTGTCCAGCAGGTCCAGCGCATAGCGTTCGAAGACATCGGTGATGGCTCCCATGCCACAAATAACCAACAGGTCGGCGCTTCGTGTTGCTTCCAGGAAGGAATCAACGGCAGCGACATTCCCAGAAAGCAGAAATCTCGCTCTAAGGTAGGTCAGTCGCTCAGCAAGTCGTGAATGTCGGCGCCGGATTTGGCTCTCCCATCGCTCGAGCCGGTGCAGAACGGGGGTGTTCCGCAAAAATCCGGACATCCACAAATGGCGCCCTACGGCCGAGAGTCCATCTACGTTGGGAGCATAAAATGGCAGATCCTCGACTTTGTCGGTAAGGATCTGAACTTTTGCCGATGGCCAAAAGCCGGCGATGCGGGAGACTGTGGTCTGCTGCATGGCGACATCTCCAAAGTTGCGCAACAGACCCGGATAATCACTTGGCTCGACAAGAATACGCATAAACCGGGATCTCCCGAATAACAATAGACCTCAGGATCTTGGTCCCGCATCAAGGAAGACTTTTTCGCTGCTTTACCACGAAGAATATCGCATAGAGGACGCCGCCCGCGGACCCGCTAAGCAGTGTCACCCAAGGGTTATGCAAAAGGAGCAGCACCGCCAGACTGTATCCGGTCAGCAACAGAATTGGGATAGTGAGCTCTGCCAGAGGGCGCAAAAGACAGCGGCGCCAGGAAATGCCAAGTTCGCGCGCGACTTCGGTCGCAGCAAGTGTGGCTCCCAGGCACGCAGTTACTGAAAAGGTGAGAGCTGCGCCCGCTGCCCCGAGCCAATGAATCGCAACCAAATTGATGGGCAGCGATGCGGCAGTCATGTAAAGCGAGATGTTAAGAACCTTTCGCGCGCGCCCGAGGGCCCACAAGACGTGCAGTGGCCCCACCCAGAAGGCGTCGGCGGCAACTCCCGCACAGGTAAGACGCATGACCTTAACCGTCAGGGGCGGCGCCGCGCCGCCAAGCCAGACCCGGACCAGGGCCGGAGCGAAGATAAACAGACCCACAGCAAGGGGCAGGGCGATTGCGAGCACGCTCTTGCTGCTAAAATCCAGCAGTTCTGCAATTCGCTCTTTGCCTTTCTCCGCGCCCTGAGAAGCCGAAGCGGCAAAGATGATATCGGCTCCGCGCCAATTAAGGTCGCCAATAACCAGGCACGGGCGCTGGCCGGCATAAAGGGCCGCATTGGCGCTGGTATTGCCGCTCAACAAGCCCACCAGCAACGGGGGGGTGGACACCCAGGCGTTATGCACAAGCGTGGCCAGAAAGCTTACGACTCCAAATTCGCCGATCTCGCGCAGCTGCTTCCATTCCAGGATGTACCTCGGGCGGAACGCTCGCAGCCGGTAGATGATGACGAGAGCGATCGTGGCCTCAACAAAAGAGAAGGCCGCGTATAAGTCCGCAATGAGAATCAGGGAGTGTCCGCGCAGAAGCAGAATGGCGAAAACCGATGTGCGAAAAACCAGGACAGAAACTGAAATGGAGTTCATCACCTGGAACATCTGGAATCCAGAAAGCACCGCGTTCGCAAATGCCGTGAGGCGTCCCGAGATGAAGCTCACGGCAACAGCGCTCAAGACGGCGGGTATGCTGGCCCTGGACGCTTCGCTGAGATGAAGATGAGACATTACAGCAAAGCCGGCTGTCAGCGTCACCAGCGCGCACACTGTCCCCGAGCAGAAATAGGCGCCGCAGCAGGCCGATAGGAACCGCGTGGTTTTCCCCGGTAGGAAATCGCGATGGGCCGCGACTTCACGAACGATCGGATAGTACACAATCGCGTCAAGCCCGAGAACAAAACCAGAAATGGAGAATGCCAGAACCCACATTCCGTACACTTCTGGTCCCAGATGGTTGAACATGAGGGGGACAAGCACGATGCCCGAAATCAGGGTAGCAACCTGCCCGGCATAGTGGAAGAAACCCTGGACGAAAAGCTGGGAGCGATTGATCGTATCGCTGGCTGAAACAGCTTCGCCAGCCTCCACCGCAGTACGTTCCGGCGGAAGCCCTTCAATCTGCATGTCGTCTTTCGAAGGCGGTATGTCGGTCGGCCATTGTCTCCGAACAGTCTTGTTCCATCGGCTTCACCGCGCGAAGAAGAACACTGACTTGGTATTCCGGATCGTTGTAGTCCAGCATCTCAGCGGACAACTCTTCGACTGAGATGCCATGCAGGAAAGCCGTCGCGGCGAATACGTTGCCACCGGTCTCGATGGCGACGCACTCCCGAGGGAAGAATTCTTCGAAGAGCCGGCGCAGCGAGAGATGCGTGAAGCGCCAGAAGTCCCCGCAATAGGCCACCTCCACCAAGGAAACCTGAGCAATGCCCGGGACCGAAACGAGGACAACGCCTCCGGGCTTGAGGATTCTGTGCACGGTGCAAATCGCCGCCCGCGTGTCGTAAATAAAGTTCAGCGTCTGGGTCAGGATCACGCAATCAAAGGCGCCAGATGGAATCTCCTCGCCCTTGGTGAGATCGGCGATGATAGTTGCTCCGGGGTGATCAGGACGGACGTCGAGCACATCCGAATGAGTGACCCTGGAACCGCCGAACTGCCGGGTGTAACCGTCATCGCACAGGTCGAGCACACGCCCGCGGATATCTTCGGCGCGCTTCGTAAGAAACTTCTCAATGTAGTATCGGTCAATATAGGTTCCGCGATCGCTGCTGAATCCAGGTTGAATGGGAGTGAGGCGCTTGAGACTGCCGAAGCGGACCCGGCCATAAAGAGGCATCCTGGCATATTTGTATGCTTGCATCGGGAGCCTACGAGGCAGCACAGCGCGCGCCAGCTTCTTGAGTGTTGGCAACATATGACCGATCCATTCTCAAGCGCTGTGGTTGGAAATCCTGAACCGCGCTTTCCAGTACTCCAGGAAACCCTGGGCCCAGTACTGTAAGCTGCGAATTCGCGACATCGGTCGGCCCATGCCTTCGGTCTGAAATCGCCGCGCCCAGGAAGGCCGCCATCCTCCCAGCCTTGCCAGCATCATCTTCGGCACGCGAAGTGCGTACCGTGGGTGTTCAAAGAAGAGCAAAGTCATGTAACACGAAGTTTCGATTACTCCACGAATGTAATGCTGGCGAATGCTGTCCGGATCCGCGGGGAACGGATGACGTACGCGCGCATCAGGCGTGAAACGGATCTTATACCCGAGGCCGAGAAGGCCAAGAAATGCCAGGGCTTCTTCGCCCGCTCGCATCGGTCCGCCCACGCCCAAGCGGGGATCGAAGCCACCGAGCTTGGTGAGGAATATATCGCGGGCAAATGCCATATTGGATCCGCTGCCAATGGAGCCGGAGTTCGCCAGCTCAAACCAATGGGCGGTTTGGCGGGAGTACGTCTGCGGCTCTATCTCGCCGGGTCCAGTGCCGCCGGCGGCAATCCATGCGAGTTCCTCGGCCTTATTGCCAGAGCTGGCATGAATGGGGCCGGTGACGGCCGCGATCTCCGAGTCGGAGAACTCGCCGGCAATGGCGGCAAGCCAGCCAGGTTCAGGAAACCCGTCGTCGTCCACATACGCCAGGATCTCTCCGGAAGCGAGCCGTGCTCCAACATTGCGCGCAATCGCGAGCCCGGGAGTTCTCTCCATGCAATATGTTGCGCCGTACCGGGTCGCCACCGACTCGACACCCCCTGCGCGCGGCGCATTATCCACCACAATGACTTCAAAACTTGGGTAGTCCTGAGACACTATCGCGTGCAGACACGTTTCCAGCTGTTGCGGCCGGTCGTGAGTGCAAACGATTACCGAAATCTTGCGAACACCTGAGGCCAATCGCTTCTCCGCTTGGCGTGACGTCTTCGTCACAGAATTCTGCATGGAGGAAAGCTCATTTTATCACTCGATCACTGAGACCGGGCGTTACGGAGTCGGCTCAGCAAATTCGCGCACGCGATTCATGAGGAGGACTAATGAGCAGAAGTCCACACAGAGACCATTCGGCGGCGTTTAAGGCAAATGCGGCTACAGCGGCTCGGCCATGAGCGGCTGAGGGACCTCCGGGATAGGAACGAGAATTTGCGCTTCAACCAAAGTTCATGCTGAAAACTGAACGCAAATGAAACTCATATTCCGTTGATGAAGCGTTCGCTCAACAGCGAAGCAGAGGCAGTAAACGAACCAGCGTTACGGGAGAGGCCACGCCGAAAAGGAGGAGACCCGCACGGTCCCTCTTTCTTATCCAAGCCTCAGTTACGCTTCGTCTGGAATTCGCGAGCAGCTTCTTAAACTGCGGCCGTCTTTTCTCGTGGACCCTTCCTGAATCTCCTCAATCCCGGGAGACGAGAGGCATCTTGAATCACGCCCGAGGTCATCTCGGCGGCGAACCGCCTCCAGGGAGAACGGGTGCTTCGCCACCAATCCTGGCCTAAAAGATAGAGGCAGGAAAGCAGAAACGACAGAGACATCCCCGCCAGGACCACTAGCGCTCGCTTCGGAAACGATTTCTTTTCCGGCACGTCCGCTGGGTCGAGCACCCGCACCGTGGGAAGATCACGTGCTTCCTGTACCCTGGCCAGCTCGTACTGTTTCGTCAGAGTTTCGTAAACGGCTTCCTCAATCTTCAGATTGAGCATCAGGCTGGCGTACTTGACTCCCAGCAGCGGAAGCGCGCGGATGGTGGGGAAATCCTCGGACTTCGTCTCCGCTGGATCGTTGCTACCTCTGATTTGCGCAAGCTCCCTGTCCAGCGAGTCGACCTTTGCCTGCGCGGCGCGGACCCTCTCATTATCGGGGGCGTAGGCCTGCTTAAGCGCAAGCAGGTCAGCCTTGGCGATGATTGTCTCGCCACGCAGATTCTCCACACCTTCAAAAATCGCCTTATTCTGCTCCTCGCCTGACAGGACGGCATTCTTGCTCGAATACTGGGCAAGTTGCGTCGAAGTGTCCAAAAGGTCCTGGTGAATGCCGTTGAGCCGGCTCTCCAGAAATACCCGCTCGCGGTGTGCGTCCGAGGTATCCAGCTTCACCATCAGGGAGTTCAGCTCGTCGCAATATCCCTTGGCCAGATCCGCTGCCAGTTGGGGAGACTTGGCCTTGACCATGATGGTAACGACGTCGCTCTTGCGGTCGACCGCAGTTTCCGTGTTGGCGGCCAGCAGCAACCGGGCATCCTCGTAACTCTTCACGCCATACACACGGCGCAGGTTGAATTGGTCGACGAGGTGATCCTCAACTGTCCGGCTTTGCAGCACCTGCAAGTAAATGGCGCTGGGCGACTCCAGCCCTAACGCGCTGCTGCCTATATCGGCCAGAGGCCCGGGGGCAAACTCCTGCAGCAGTGCCGCAGCCTGCGACCCCCCGGACGGTGGCATCAGACGCGCCGACGACTGATACTGCTTGGGAAGCAGGAGGGCCACAATTACTGAAACCACGGCGCCGGCCAAGACCGCGGTGACTATGAAGCGGCGCGCTTGCCAAAGACGTCTGGCGTAGACAATAAAATCGTTGTCTTCAGGCTCGACCACCAATGCTGCCTGCTCTCTCTCTGCATGTTCCACAACAAATTCGTCCTGTTCAATGTTCTGCATGATAATCGATTCCGAATTCCCCTACCCAACGTTGCCGGACAGTTGGAGACTAGCAAAAGTCCGTCACAAGGTTCCGGTGATGCACTTGAGGGCAGCACACTTGCGGCCACAACCCGCACCCCGCTGTTAATACTCTTCCGGACCGGCAAACCGCCGGCCGCGAATTTCAATCAATCCTGAAGTGAAGTTGCAAGGAAATCGTCTGAACTTTTCTTGTATGGAACCTGCGACCGATCAGACGCATTGGTATAGGTGCAGAGCGTTCGCCTGTGGATTGCCTGCTCTTCTAAGGAGATTCTCTTGGGCAATTTCCTCAAGGAATTTCTCACCCGGCAGGTCAGCGAGACAAGGCCCGTAGCTGCGCCTCCCTGACTTAGCAAATCACTTGTCCGCTAAGTTTCCACTCCAATCTTCACCTTGCCATCCCCTCCCACTGAAACGGATCGCGAATGCGATATGTGAAGCGAAACCCTCGACGGACACTGTCGACCGCTCCTTCTGCAATTCACACCGGCAAGGCAAGGGATTAAAGGGGCTTACAGTCAGAGATCTCCAACCGGTTCACGATCTGTTTTCATGAATGTAAGCTAACGCACTCGCTTTGACAAGGGACATCGGGTGGAAAGTCGTTGAATTCTCCTTGTCAAGATGCTCATTGATTATCTATGAACCGCAGGTTAACCTGCAAATCCTTTGCTTATAAGGATAATACAATCAATTCGTTACACCACTTCACTCAAGAAAGATTGTGAATTCCTCCCCGGCGGCTGCCAGCAGGCCCCTCGCTCGATCGAATGGAGGTGCATGCTCTTGCTTTCCAGGCCTTGAAAAAGTCCGTTTCGAGCGGAATTCAAATAAAACGCATGCGGAGTCCGCTGGCTTCTGGCCCGCCCACGTTCTCTTATCCAACAAGCGAGCGCGTCGATCTGGCGACGAGCCCGCCAGGGATGAATCGATAATCTGGGCTCAGACGCTTTGCAGCCGCCCAATCGGCTCCAGACAGTCGGCATCAATTTCCACGGCTACGCAGCGTTGGATCATTTCCACGCTTAAAATGAAGCGCAGCTTGTCGTTCTTCCGCGTAAGGGTGCCCTCGACGCCACGCATGGACCCATCCTTGATGCGCACCCGCTCTCCAACCACCAGTTCCCGGTAGGGCTCCGCCCGTCCGGAACACAAATCGGAGCGCAGAAACTCGATGGTCGCCTCGGAAATGGGTATGGGGCCTCGACTGTTACCCACCATCCGCACCACTCCCGGACAGTTAAATACCCTGCCCCGCTCCATGCGGCCGACGCGAACAAACAGATACGACGGAAATAGTGGCAGAACAATCTTGACCTGCTGCCGGTTCTTCCATCGGCGAACGGTTTCATACGTGGGCAGGTAGGATTCGATTTCTCTTAACTCAAGATGTGCGGAAACCGATCTTTCATTCTGGGGCAGCGTATAGAGCGCGTACCAGTTCCTCGCGGCTTCCGCCGCATTCGATCCTAGGAATATCTCTCCGGCAGAGGGAACAAAATTACATAATCCGGAAACCGGGCAGTCCGCCATCTCGCTTCTCCAGCACTTCCGCAGGTTGCCGGCAGGTCCGCAATCGAGCATTAGTGCTTTTGTGTTGTCGAAACCTTATCGTATGGTGCCGGGCTTGTACGAGGGTATGGCTTCGCCCAGCCGACTTAGCAAGGGCCAATCCCGAGCTAAGCCAATTCATCTCATCCGCAACAAGCTAAGCGGGGAAAATCTACCCCAAAACGCAACCGTCCAGCAATCTAGTGGAAACGGGCCCTCCCCAAGCAATCCACTCAGGATGTGGGGTTCTAATGGATATGCGAGGTCGCCTATTAGATGCGATCTGATGAACCAAGACAGACTTTAAAATGAGTGTAAGCGGTCACTGCGAATTCCGCAAGACCTCGCTGCTCAGAATTCAACTTGCTTTCACGTTGTGCCCTGAAATCAAACATTTACACCCGCACCTACGGTTCGTTGTGCCTTAAAGTGAGACGGTAGCACCTGCCGATACAAATCGGGGGCCGTTCTGGCTCCAAACGGCCTCCGCGCAAGGGCGGATCCCGCCGGCTCACGGAGGGGAAAACCTGAAACGGCGTCCGCGCGGGAGTACGAACCAGCCATCAGACTCCATGTCGTTCGGAGCATTTCAGACATTGTTCCGTTGCCCTTCGCTACCTCTTACGCCGACGCCGGCGGCACAATCGCGCTGCCGGCCAGCATCGTGCCGGCGCCGGACTCGAGCAAGAGGTGTGCTGCATGCCGTCCCAGTGCGGTCGGCTCGGCGGTCGCCCGCGGCGCATGGTGATGGATGCGGATGGCCCGCCCCGTCAACGGATCGGCCACTACCCCAAAAATCTCAACCACATCTCCCGCTGCTATCGGCCGGCAATGGACTCCGATTGGCACCTGGCAGCCTCCGCCCAGAGCCGCCAGCGCGGCCCGCTCCGCAGTCACCGCGTAACGCGTATCGGGATGGTCAAGGAATGCGAGAGCTGCAATCGTTGCCTCATCGCCGCTCCGGGTTTCAATTCCCAACGAGCCCTGCCCTGCCGCCGGACAAAAATCGGCGGGATCAAGCCGCTCCCGGATCCAGTCTGTCCGCCCTAGTCGGTCCAGCCCCGCCGCGGCCAATAGAATTGCATCTACCTGCCCTTCAGCCAGCTTCCGCAACCGGGTATCCACGTTGCCGCGGAACTCCTCGGCCTGGATGTCGGGCCGCAGCGCCTTGAGCTGAGCGCGCCGCCGCTGGCTGCTGGTGCCCACCCGCGCGCCCTGGGGCAGCTCCGCCAGGCTGTTGTAACGCGTTGAAACCAGTACATCCCTGGGATCGACCCGCGGCGGCGTTGCGGCCAGCGCGAACGGTTCCGGAAGCTCTGTCGGAAGATCCTTCAGAGAATGCACGGCAAGATGCACCTGTCCCGCGGCAAGCGCTTCCTCAATCTCTTTTGTGAACATCCCCTTCGATCCGACCTGCGCAAACGTAACCTCCTGCAGCCGGTCGCCGGTTGTCTTGATGATTTCGATCTCGACTTCGTGACCCTGCGCCCGCAGAAGATGCGCAATATGATTGGCCTGCCACAAGGCAAGTTGCGATCCGCGACTGCCAATGCGTAATTTCATCTCCTGCCTCCCGCGGTTGCCGTCGGTGCGGCCTCTTTTGCAGACTGGGCCGGCGCGGGATTCAGCTCCGGCTCCGGACCGGGAGACACGGACGGGAGCGACCACGCCTCGCAAAGAGCCTCCACGCCCGCGGGGTCGTTTTCCCTCGCAGCCCGCTTCAGTGCCTGCATTGGTGGGTGCAGGAACTTGTTGACCAGGCCGCGTGTCAACGCTTCCACCGCTTCAACCTGTTCCGGAGTCAACGGCCCCAGCCGCGCATGAATTCGCCGCAGCTCCGCTTGCCGCAGCTCTTCCCCCTGGCGTTGCAAAGCCACGATCGCGGGAGCCACATTGACCGCACGGCGGCGCTCGTGGAATCGCTCAACCTCGGCGCGAATCAGCGCTTCCGCATCGGCCGCCGACCGGTTCCGCTCCGCAATGTGCGCCGCCGCCACCTGCTGCAGATCGTCGATGTCGTAAACAAACAGGCCTTCGATGTTGTTTGCCGCCGGATCAACGTCGCGTGGAACCGCAATGTCGATGAAGAACATCGGCCGGTTCTTCCGCGCGTGAAGAAATGCGCGGCAATGCTCAAGTCGAAAAATATGGTGCGGCGCGCCGGTTGATGTAATCACGATGTCGGCTTCGGCCGCGCGCTCGTAGAGCTGCTCGAATGGAATGACGCGGCCATTAAATGTCTCCGCCATGCGCCGGGCGCGCTCCATGGTGCGGTTGGTCACCAGAATCGTTCCCGCGCCCTGCTGCACCAGGTGGCGAGCAGCCAGTTCGCTCATCTTGCCTGCGCCCACCAGAAAAACTGTGCGTCCGTTCAGCGAGCCGAATATCTTTCGCGCCAGGTCAACCGCCACCGATGCAATTGAAACCGAGCTGGAGCCGATCTCCGTCTCCGTGCGTACCCGTTTCGCCGCGGAGAAAGCGCCCTGCATCAGGTACTCGAGCTCTGACCCGACGGTCCCGGCCGCCCGCGCAACGGCGTATGCCTCTTTTACCTGTCCAAGAATCTGCGGCTCGCCCACCACCATCGAATCGAGACTCGAAGCCACCCGGAAAACGTGATTCACTGCCTGCCGGTCACGATGAAGATAGATATGCGACGCAAGGATGGATGCATCCAGACCGAACTGCGTGCAAAGGAACTTGCTCAGATCGGTCTCGGCGGAATCGACTGCCGCGATCAGCTCCACACGATTGCAGGTGGAGACAATCATGCACTCGGCTACGCCCGGGACCGCCGCCAGCGCCCGCGTCACCTCGGGCAACTCGTCGCGCCCGATGGCGATGCGCTCCCGCAACCCGATCGGAGCGGTCTTGTGGTTTACGCCAAGCACGGTCATCGTCATGGGGCACCGTACCTGTGCACGGCGCTGAACTGGTTAGCCGCCCAAACCGCCAGCATTACCAGAAAAACCAGGCCGGAGAGATAGGCCGCCTTGCGGCCGCGCAGGCCGGAACGGCTGCGCCATACCAACAGCAGTACGTACGAGATCCACATCACGAACGATGCAATGATCTTGGGATCGCGGAAGTAGGCCGCGCCCAGATCGGTCTCCTGCACCAGTACCGACCCGATCACGAGCCCAACCGTCATGCAGGGAAAACCGAACAACAGAGTGGCGTGGGCAATCCGCTCCAGCGTGTCCAGAGGCGGCATCAGCCAATCCAGAAAGCCAGGCTTCTTGCCCGGATTGAGTTTGCTCTTGATGCGTCGCTCCTGCATCAGGTAAAGACCCGAAGCCAGGATGCTGAATCCCAGCGCTGCGTATGCGGCCATCAGAGCAATAACGTGCGCAGCCAGCCAGCTCATCCTCACGCCATACGATGGAAAAACATACTTCTGCATGCCGAGCGCGGGAATGAAGACAATAAAAAACGTGATGGGCAGCGCAAAGACTCCAAGCGACATTGCGTCATACAACCACCACAGAAGGAAGTAAAGTCCGGCGACAGCAAAGCCCAGCAGCGATTCAACCTCGCGCACTCCCACCGGCATCCAGCGATGCCCCAATGCAAGCATCTCCACAACCGATACGAAGTGGAAAAACACCGCCAGGCCGCCGAGGTGAACGCAGATTGAGCGCCAGCGCTCGCGGCCATGAAGAACGGCGGGAAAAATGGCGATACTCGCCCCCGCGTAGAGGAATGCCGCCACTCTGAGCCAAAGTAAAACCATTCCGTTGTTTACGTTAAGCCGTAACCAATCAGTATACTGTGATCCAAATCACGCTTGGAATCGACCGAATGTTCGAGAGCCCGGCGTGTCATGATCTTACAAGCGCGCGCCGCGCGCTGACTGAGAGACCTTCACTGGAGATTAGTGCAATGTTCAAGCGGATATGCGGGGTTGTGGGACTCGCGTTGGCTACTGCTGCGGCTGGGGCGCAGACTAATGACCACGCAAAATGGGTGGGCACGTGGGCGGCTTCGCCTTTGGCCACGAACGGAGGATTCAACGCAAGGTTGTTTGCCAACACCACTTTGCGGGAGATTGTGCACGTTTCCACTGGCGGGTCGCAGGTGCGGGTGCGGTTTACCAACGCCTACGGCACGCAGCCGCTGACGCTGAGCGATGCGCATGTTGCTGTAAGCGCTGGCGATGGGGCGATTCAGGCGGGGACGGACCATCCCCTCACCTTTGGCGGCGCAACCAGCGTGCGGATACCGCCGGGAGCGGAGATGTTCTCTGATCCCGTTGACATAACGGTAGCGCCGCTCGCGGATCTCGCCATCAGCTTCTATCTGCCGGCGCAGATTATGGGCGTGGAGACATTTCACGACTTTGCCGACCAGGATAACTTCATGATAGACGGCAACTTAACCGGCGCGGCCAGCCTGACGGCGCCAACAAAGGTCCACTCGTGGTACTTCCTGGACGGGGTGGATGTGCCGGCGGTGGAGGGATCGCGGGCGATTGTTACGCTGGGCGATTCGATTACGGACGGAGCGCTATCCGCGCCCAATGCCAATCATCGCTGGCCGGACATTCTTGCGGATAAGTTGAAGCAGGAGCATGGTTTAGAGAATGTAGCGGTGCTGAACGAAGGGATCGGCGGCAACCGTGTACTGAACGACGTTTACGGGCCGAGCGCGCTGGCGCGCCTGGACCGCGATGTGCTGTCGCAGGATGGGGCCAGGTATGTGATTGTGCTGGAAGGGATTAACGACATTGGCCGGTTCAAGCGCCCGGCCGGGCCGGAAGACGATTTCACCGCGGAGCAGATGGAGGCGGCGTTCGCGCAGATCGCCGATGCGGCGCACGAGCACGGGATGAAAGCCTACGGAGCGACGCTAACTCCTTATGGTGGAGCAGGTTACTGGAGCGACAAGGGGGAGCAGGTGCGCGGTGCGGTGAACCAGTGGATAAAGACCAGCGGGGTGTTTGACGGGGTGATTGACTTCGACAAGATCACGCAGGATCCGCAGAATCCTACTAAGTTCAATCCGCTCTATGACTCAGGGGATCACCTGCACCCGAATGACGCGGGCTACAAGGCTATGGGTGAGGGGATTGATCTGAAACTGTTCCGGTGATCCAAGCTCAGTCTTCTGCCATCAGTCGGGAGTGCTGAGCTGTGAGTTTAATCACGAAAACCGTGAACGAACTCGGGGGTAGTTCGTTCACCCGTCTGACCGAACCTGGCCGGAGTTCGTTCACCCGTCTGACCGAACTCGGGGGTAGTTTCGCGCGTGCCGCGGGGCGGGCGAAACCGTGCGCGGCCCGAAGTTGGGACGGATGGTGCCGATCCGGCGGTGATCAGGGTAGTCTGAGAATCAGCGTGATCCCAGACGACCAATCTGTTTCTGAGCCGCAGGCGCCGGCAGAGCCGGAGGGGCAGGGGGAGTTGCTTCCCTTGCCTGTCGAGCCTCGCGCGCCGGCGGATAAGCCAACCGAGCTCACCCCGTTTATGCGGCAGTGGACGGCGGCCAAGCGGGAGAATCCCGATGCGCTGCTGTTCTTCCGCATGGGGGATTTCTACGAGCTTTTTTATGACGATGCGGTGACGGCGAGCCGGGAGCTGCTGTTGACGCTGACGGCGCGGGACCGGGAGCGGCAGATGCCGATGTGCGGGGTTCCGTATCATGCGGTGGAGTCGTATTTGACGCGGCTTTTGCGGCGCGGGTACCGGATTGCCATTTGCGAGCAGATGGAGGACCCCAAGCTCACCAAGAAGATTGTGAAGCGCGAGGTGATCCGGGTGTTGTCGCCGGGGACGGGGATGGACGCGGCGCTGGGACAGGAGCAGAACAACTTCCTGGCAGCGTATTTTGAGGTGGGCGAAAAACATCCCTCAGGGGCTAAAGCCCGGGAGTCTCATGGTGGCCTGATCGGCACGGCTGAAGCCGTGCCCTTTCAAGGCGCAGGGGCTAAAGCTCAGTCCTCTTCATTTGCATCCGATTCGGCACGACTGAAGTCGTGCCCTGTTACAAAGCCACAAGACACAGTGAAATCTGGCCGGAACACGACTCTCGGCGCGCACTTTACATGTGCGGTGGCGCTGCTGGATGTTTCTACTGGGGAATTTCGGACGGCGGAGTTTGTTGGCGCCGGCGCGCGGGCGCAGGCCGTTGATGCGGTCCTGATGGCGGGAGCGAGCGAGGTGTTGCTGCCGGCGTCGGCGGAGATTCCCTCGGGCCTGGAGCGGGTGGCGGCGCGGACTCGTGTGGACGACTGGGTTTGGACGCGCGACTTTGCCACGCCGCTGGTGGAGCGGCAACTAAAGGTGAAGTCGCTGGAGGGGTTCGGGCTGACCGGGCACGATGCAGCGGCGGTGGCTGCGGGCGCGGTGCTGCACTACGTGAGGACGACGCAGAAGAACGAGGCGCTGCACATTGATTCGCTGAAGTTCCAGGAGCACTCCGACGCGCTGGAACTGGACCAGGTGACGGTGCGGAATCTGGAACTGGTGGAACCGCTGTTTACGGGACAGGACGACCGGGCGACCTTGTTCCACACGCTGGACGCGTGCCTGACGCCGATGGGCAAGCGGCTGCTGCGGGCGACGATTCTGCGGCCGCTGGTGAATCGATCCGTGATTGAAGCGCGGTACGAAGCGGTGGGCGAGGCCGCCGGCGACCTGATGCGGCGCGAGGAGATCCGGCGGGCGTTTACGAGCATTCTGGATCTGGAACGATTATTGGCCCGGCTGAGCCTGGACTCAGCCGGGCCGCGCGATGTGCGGGGACTGGCCGCGAGCCTGGCGCGGCTGCCGGGATTGCGCACCGCGATTGAAGGGATGAAGGCGCCCGAGTGGCGCGCTATTTACACGCGGATGGACACGCTGGTAGACGTGACGGCGCGGGTGGCGACGACGCTGGTGGCCGAGCCTCCGCTGACGATGGCGGATGGCGGGGCTATTGCGAGCGGAGTTGACGCGGAGCTGGACGAGCTGCGAACGATTTCGACGACGGGACGGCAGCAAATTGCGGCCATTGAGGAGAGGGAGCGGCAGCGGACGGGGATTGGTTCGCTCAAGGTCAGGTATAACTCGGTGTTTGGGTACTACATAGAGATAACAAAGACTAACTTGGGGCTAACTCCGGCGGACTACGAGCGCAAGCAGACGCTGGTGAATGCGGAGCGGTTCACCACGCCGGAGCTGAAGGAGTACGAGGTCAAGA
>Ga0265339_10000145_pt1 | contig 58275 bp, 49 predicted proteins | sample 4CB219metaG_FD_202085 | JGI IMG/M metagenome (GOLD analysis project Ga0265339, IMG submission 202085) | Rhizosphere microbial communities from Carex aquatilis grown in University of Washington, Seatle, WA, United States - 4-CB2-19 metaG | ecosystem: Host-associated > Plants > Roots >... | reverse complement strand
TCCAGCGCGGCAGAGAAATTCCGGATTGCTTCGTCGCTTCGCTCCTCGCAATGACATACTTCGAAATCACAACAGGCAGGCTGACGATGAACGACATGACCGTCTCTACCGCTCCCATCAAGGCTGAGGATCACTGGACCGCCAAAGGGGGCGGCGTGAAGCTGTTCCTGTTCGAGAAATGCGCCGGCGATCCGAAGGACACGACCGGCACCATCCTGTTCGTGCACGGCTCGTCGATGGCGGCGCAGCCGACCTTCGATCTGCAAGTCCCAGGGCGGCCGGATTCCTCGGCGATGGATTATTTCGCGCGCCGCGGTTTCGACTGCTGGTCGGTCGACATGGAGGGCTACGGCCGCTCCACCAAGGACCGCGACAACAACGCGCCGATTGCGCAAGGCGCCGACGATTGTTTCGCCGCCGCGACCTATATCCAGAAACTGCGCGGCAAGCGCCCGTTCCTGGTCTACGGCATTTCGTCAGGGGCATTGCGCGCCGCGCTGTTCGCGCAGCGCCACCCGGAATTCGTCGGCCGGCTGACGCTTGACGCCATGGTGTGGACCGGTGCGGGCTCGCCGACGCTTGCCGAGCGCAAAAAGAGACTGCCGGAATTCCAGGCCAAGAACCGGCGGCCGATCGACAAGGCCTTCATCCATTCGATTTTCGACCGTGACCACCCCGGCACCGCCGAGGAAAATGTCATCGATGCCTTCGCGGACGCCGTGATCGCGCTCGACGATTCGGTGCCGACCGGCACCTATGTCGATATGTGCGCGCATCTGCCGGTGGTCGACCCGGAAAAGATTACGGTGCCGACGCTGATCATGCGCGGCCAGTGGGACGGCATCGCGAGCTTTGCCGACTTGATCGCGTTCTTCGAAAAGCTGCCCAACCCCGACAAGCAGTTCGCGGTGATGCCGGGCATTTCGCACGCGAGTTTTCAGCAGAAGAATTACGCGCTGGTCTATCATATCCTGCTGAGCTTCTTCACCCAGCCGGCCCCGATCTACCGGGGGTGAGAGTCCGCCTAAACTTTGCTGCAAGGGCCGCTACTCACGCCAGAGTTTTAGATTTGTGCGCCCGGCGATGCGTTCAAAATCAGCGTCGGCCGATAGCATCGTAAGATCGTGTCGAAGGCAGAGCTGCGCCAGGAGAGCGTCGATCGTTGCTATCTGAATTCCGACTTGCCGACAGCGGTTTCTCAGGTCGGCAGCTCGGATATGATCATCGCGGTCTGGCACAATAAGCGGGATTGCGGAAAACCGCTCCAAGATTTGCTCGCGCGCCTTCGGTCCGGCAAAGCCTTGAAGTAACTCCTGCAGCACGAGCCCCGTTGTCAGAAGCGTTTCGCCGGCCTCAATCGCTCGCACGAGAGCGCGCACTTCACCCCAGGTGGAAGGCGAATCGCGCCGCAATGCCAACGACCAGACGCTGGTGTCGACAAAGAGGCTCACTCGCGGGCTCGCTCGCCTTTGTAATCATAGGACGCGTCCCACTCCAGCTTGCCCATTAAATCAAGCAGGCGTTTCTGCCGCCGCCGCGCAATAAACTCCTTCAGAGCCTTGGTGACAGCGGCCTTCTTAGTGCGCTCGCCGCTCAGTGCCAGCGTTTGATCAATGAGGTCGGGATCAATCGACAGGTTGGTTGCCATGTGTGACTCTCCACACATCCTTTTACACAATAAGAATGTGGTGCGCAATCGCGTCTATCCGCGACCGATGGAAGCCTGAATTCACTCCACGTCCTCGACCTTGTCCGGCCCGGTGCCGAACGCCTTCTGCGCGAGAGCCGCTTCGACGAACTGATCGATATCGCCGTCGAGCACGCCGCCGGTATTTGAGGTGGAGACGCCGGTGCGCAGGTCCTTCACCATCTGATAGGGCTGCAGCACGTAGGAGCGGATCTGGTGGCCCCAGCCGATATCGGTCTTGGCGGCCTGATCGGCGGCGGCCTTTTCCTCGCGCTTTTTCAGCTCCAGTTCGTAGAGCTTGGCCCGCAGCATCTGCCAGGCGGTCGCGCGGTTGCGGTGCTGCGACCGGTCGCCTTGCGAAACCACGGCAATGTTGGTCGGAATGTGAGTCAATCGGACGGCGGATTCGGTCTTGTTGACGTGCTGGCCGCCGGCGCCGCCGGAGCGCATGGTATCGACACGCACGTCGGCCTCGTTAATGTCGATCTTGATGCGGTCGTCGACCACCGGATAGACGTTGACGCTCGCGAACGAGGTGTGCCGCCGCGCATTGGAATCGAACGGCGAGATGCGCACCAGCCGGTGCACGCCGTTCTCGGTCTTGAGCCAGCCATAGGCGTTGTGGCCCTTGATCTCGATAGTAGCGGATTTGATGCCGGCCTCTTCGCCGCCGGTCTCTTCGATATACTCGACCTTGAAACCATGCTGCTCGGCCCAGCGCGCGTACATGCGCAGCAGCATGTTGGCCCAGTCCTGGCTCTCCGTGCCGCCGGCGCCTGCATGGACTTCGAGGTAGGTGTTGTTGGCGTCGGCTTCGCCCGACAGCAACGCCTCAAGCTCGCGGCGCGCCACGTCGGTCTTCAGCCTGCGCAGGCTTTCCTCGGCGTCGGCGATCACTTTCTGATCGTCTTCGGCCTCGCCGAGCTCGATCAGCGTCACCTGATCGTCGAGTTCCTGATCGATGCGAGAGAGCGCGTTAAGCTGGTCGTCGAGCGACGTGCGCTCCTGCATCACCCGGCTGGCGCGCTGCGGGTCGTTCCAGAGATTGGGATCCTCGGCCTGCCGATTCAGCTCGGCGAGGCGTACGCGCGCCTTGTCGACATCAAAGATGCCTCCTCAGCAGCCCGGCCGACTGCTTGATCTCGGCGACGATGTTCTGGATTTCGGAGCGCATGGCAAAAACTCAGGTCTCGCGAGTCGGGAACGATGCAGTCTATATCGTGCGGCGCCGGCGGCAAATCAATCGCCGCGCCTTACCAAAAACCATGCTCAATCTCAGTACAGTCCGCCAGTGCCGCTGCTGCGGATCGCGCGGTCGGCATCGGGCGACACCGCGACCGGGCCCGCGTCGGGAATGGGCTTGCCGTTGGCCGTATCGGTGCCGACGATCGAATAGCTGTCGGGCGGAGCCGTACCCGGCTTGAAGGCTTCGAGGATGACGCGCGGGTCGCCGGGCGGCGCGCGCATACCGGTCTTGGCGTCGACGCGAACCAGCTTGATGCCGGGTGGCATCGGGAACGGAATCGGCGGCTTATCGGCGAGCGCCACCTTGAAAAAATCCCGCACGATGGGCGCGGCATACTTGCCGCCGGTGGCACTGCGCGCGATCTGGCGCGGCTTGTCGTAGCCGAGATAAACACCGCAGACCAAATCCGGTGAGAAGCCGATGAACCAGATATCCTTGCTGTCGTTGGTGGTGCCGGTCTTGCCGGCGATCGGCTTACCCACCGCGCGCAGGGCCGTGCCGGTACCGCGCTGCACGACGCCTTCCATCATCGACACGATCTGATAATCGGTCATCGGATCGAGCACCTTCTGCTGGTGATCGATCAGGGTCGGCTCGGGTTGATCGTGCCAGCTCTTGGCGTCGCAGCCCTCGCATTCGCGCGGGTCGTGCTTGTAGATGGTGTGGCCGTAGCGATCCTGGATGCGGTCGATCAGCGTCGGAATGACCCGCCGGCCGCCATTGTCGAGCATCGCGTAGGCGTTGACCATGCGCATCAGCGTGGTCTCGCCGGCGCCGAGCGCGTAGGACAGATACGGCGGCATATTGTCGTAGACGCCGAACTTCTTCGCATACTCGGCAATCAGCGGCATGCCGATCGCCTGCGCCAAGCGCACCGTCATGACGTTGCGCGATTCTTCAAGACCGAAACGCAATGTCGAGGGTCCGAAGAATTGCCCCTCGTAGTTTTCCGGCTTCCAGACCTCGCCGCCAACGCCGGTGTCGACCTCGATCGGCGCGTCCAGGATGATGGTCGAGGGCGTATAGCCGTTGTCGATCGCGGTCGCATAGACGATGGGCTTGAACGATGAGCCCGGCTGCCGGAGCGCCTGCGTGGCGCGGTTGAACTGGCTTTGGTCGAACGAGAAGCCGCCGACCATGGCGAGCACGCGGCCGGTGTGCGGATCTTCGACCACCATCGCGCCGGAGAGTTCGGGCACCTGACGGAGCCGATACTCGCCCTTCTGCTCCATCGGCTCGACGTAAATCACGTCGCCCGGCGCCAGCACCTCGCTCACCCGCTTGATCGGATGCGACGAACCTTTGGCGGGCTTCGCCCACTTGACGCCTTCCAGCGGCACGATTCCGGCATCACGCTGTTTGACCACGTTGCCGCCGGGATCGCGCGGCGGCTGCAGGCCGATTCGCGCCGACTGATCGCTCACGTCGAGCACGACCGCCATCCGCCATGGCGCGATGTCGGCCAGCGATTTCACATCGGCGAGTTTGACGCCCCAGTCGCCGCCGAGCGCGATTTTGGTGATTGGACCGCGATAGCCCTTGGTCTCGTCGAAGCTGACGAGCCCATTGACCATGGCCTTGCGCGCCTCGAGCTGCAGCTTGGGATCGAGCGTGGTGCGCACCGACAGGCCGCCCTCATACAGCTTCTTCTCGCCGTAGTGCTCGACCAGATAGCGGCGCACCTCCTCGGTGAAATATTCGGCCGCATATTCGTGCGTGTCCGGCGGCCGCATGGTGACGGTCAGCGGCTCCTTCTCCGCCTTGGCGCCGTCGGCAGCCGAGATGTAGCCGTCATCGACCATGCGCTCGATCACGTAATTGCGCCGCGCCACCGCCTCGTCGTGACGGCGAAACGGATTGTAGTTGTTCGGGCCCTTGGGCAGACCGGCCAGAAAGGCGGCCTCCGCAATCGTCAGCTCGTGCACCGACTTGTTGAAATAGAGCAGCGACGAGGCGGCGATGCCGTAGGCGCCATAGCCGAGATAAATCTCATTGAGATAGAGTTCGAGAATCTTGTCCTTGGGGTAGGCGCGCTCGATCTTGAGTGCGAGCAGCATTTCCTTGATCTTGCGATCGAACGTCACCTCGCTCGACAAAAGGAAATTCTTCGCCACCTGCTGAGTAATGGTGGACGCGCCCTGCGGATGGCGACCCTTGCCGTAATTCTGCACGTAGGACAAAGCCGCGCGCGCGATGCCGGATATGTCGATGCCGGGATGCTCGTAAAAATTCTTGTCCTCGGCGGCGATGAAGGCGTGCTTGACGAGATTCGGAATGGCCTGGATGGGGAGATAGAGCCGCCGCTCCTTGGCGTATTCGGCAAGCAGCGAGCCATCCGCGGCGTGGACGCGCGTCATCACCGGCGGCTCGTAATCCTGCAGCTGCGAGTAATCGGGCAGGCCTTGCGAGTAGTGCCATAGCATGCCGGCAACGCCCGCCACGCCGACCAGGAACACGGTTGTTCCTGCGGCGAACAGGAAGCCCAGGAAACGCAACAGCAGTCTCATGAATTGCGTCCCGCCCCTTGCGGGCTGCCACTCGCGCGCAGCCAAGTCACCCGCCGCTCCATCGCAGCGGCACAGATTGGCGGAAAAGGCTTGCGCCCGCCAGAGCGCCCCCGGTTTAGAGGCTGTGGTCGCTCGGTTTTTTGTTCAAACTGAGGCCATTTCGGCATCGTGGCCCCCCTAGTTTGCGCCGGTTTTGACGCCCGCGATGCGCGTGGATAGGTACGTATCAACCGCCTTGGCGATCGAATCGGCGGTCCGGTCCCGCCATGTGTCGGACATCAGCGACCGCAGGTCCTCGCGATTGGAGACGTAACCCAGCTCGACCAGAACGGACGGCACGTCCGGGGCCTTCAACACGCGGAACCCGGCGGCTTTGATCGGCTCCTTGTGCAGCCGCGCCACGGCCTTCATGTCGCTGACCACGTCGCGCGCGAACTGCATCGAAAATGACTTGGTTTCGCGCTGCGCGAGATCGATCAGGATCCCGGCGACATCGTTCGGCTCCGACTTCAGGTCGACACCGGCGATGACGTCGGCGCCATTTTCCTTGTCCGCAAGCTCCGCGGCCTGGGCGTCGGAGGCCTTATTCGACAGCGTATAAATGGTCGCGCCCTGTGCAGTGCCCTCTTTGCGCGGCAGCGAATCGGCATGAATCGAAACGAACAGCGACGCGCCGGCATTGCGCGCGATGTGGACGCGCTCGTCGAGCGGCACATAGGTATCGTCTTTGCGAGTCATGAGCACGCGGAACTTGCCGGATCGCTCGATCCGCTCGCGCAACCGCTTGGCGAAATCGAGAACGATGTCCTTCTCCATCTGGCCGCCCGGAGCGATCGTGCCGGTGTCGATGCCGCCATGGCCCGGATCGAGCACCACCAGAGGACGCGGATCGGCGTTCTTTGCCGGCGGCGGCTGCGCCGGCGCCGGCTGTGCCGCCAGCAACCGATTCTCGGTCGCAATCTCGTGCAGGAAACTCTGCCGATCGGTTGGAACGAGGTCGAGGACCAGCCGCGCGGGGTCACCCGCCGCGGCGTCCATCACATAGGCTTTGTCGACCCGCACCGGTTTCGTCACGTCAAGCACGATGCGTGAACCGCCCTCCATCATCAGGCCGAAGCGGAAGGCCTTGACCAGGCCGCGCCCGGACTGGCCGGCTTTGGGCGCCAGCTTGAAGGTCACCTGGGGGATATCGACGACCACTCGATAGGGGTCGGCCAGCGTGAAGGCATGCAGTTCGATCTTGCGCGTGAGATCCATGACGAAGCGCGTGTCCGCCTCGCCACCGCCCAGCCGAACGTCGGTCGCCTCGGGGAATGAGTCGGCTGCCGATGCCGCGCCGGGCCCGCTTAGCCACACCGCGGCGGCCGTAGACAAGGCCAGTAGCACCGCGCTTACCGCCCGACCGGCCATCGGCCCCGACCCCTCGTGTCCGCGCTAATCCATTAGGGACGCGTGGTTAATCCAAACTTAACTGTCCGCAGAAGGCGCCTTTCGGCAAAACGATTGTGGCGTTTTGTGCCATCCTGCCACAGGCCGCTTGCCAATTCACCGCCAAGCGCCTTATGAAGAACGTGCTGACGGTGAAAGGTCCCGGTTGCGTCGCGTAAGGGCACCCGGCAAGTCGTTGAGCTTAAGTCCGCCGCGATCGTCTCCCAAAGGATGATGACGGGAGCGAGGCGGACGCCACGCTTGATCCCCCTCCGGCGCCCTAGTCCGACTAGGTGTGGCGCTGCGGAACATGGAACAGGCAAGCGACGCCGAGCCCGCAGGAAGAGGACAACCGGAGCCTCGCGCGTGATGCGGCGCTCAGCGGTCTCAAGGACCGCCGACACGGGATCGCGCAGGTGCCGTCAGCGAAAGAACCTGCGGTAGCGCCCCGCGCTGCCGCTTCACCATGCGGTTTGGAGTTCATGGTCGAGGCGCATTTCACAGGTCGATCGTGTTTGGCGAGTTGCGCCAGGTCGGCGCCGGCTCATTGGCCGGTCAAGGCTGTGCGCGCTCGCGAATTCCGATCCGTGCATCTTCACCGACAACAGGGCCGCGCACTGTCCGCCCCCGCCGATGCGGCGTGGATTCGGCGGCACACCGGCCCGCGTGAGATATTCAAATGGCCAACAAAATGCTCATCGACGCCACCCATCCGGAAGAGACCCGGGTGGTGGTGCTGCGCGGCAACCGCGTCGAGGAGTTCGATTTCGAATCCGCGCAACGCAAACAGCTAAGAGGCAACATTTACCTGGCGAAAGTGACGCGCGTTGAGCCGTCACTGCAGGCCGCATTCGTCGATTACGGCGGCAATCGCCACGGATTTTTGGCGTTCTCCGAAATCCATCCGGACTACTATCAGATCCCGGTTGCAGACCGGCAGGCGCTGATCGAAGAAGAGCGGCGCGCCCACCGCGCCGCCGATGACGAAATCGACCGCAAGTCGCGGCATCGCGGCCGTTCCAGACACTCCGCATCGCGGCACCGCGACGACGTCGTCCGTGGCGAATTGCCCGAAGCTGCGGCGGGCGAATCGACCCCGGCAGAGCCCGGCCAGATCGGCGGCGACGACGCTGAGCACCATGCCGAGATCCATCCGGCCGCCAATCAATGGGACGCCTTGCCTGAAGATTTGTCTGGCGACCAAACGTCCCCTCCCGACGAGCCCACCGACGCTGGGACAGTTGCGCACGAGCCGGCCCCGCACGAAGCCGACCGCGAGATGCCCTACACGTCCGACTTCGTCGCGACCGGAGCGGAGCTTCCGGAACACACCATACCGCCAGCTGATATCCCGGCCTCCGAAACGACGGTTGCGCCCGAGGCGGCTCCGTTCGAGGGCGCGACAGACGCCGTTTCCGAGGTGACCGGCGAAAGAAGCGACACCGCCGAGGTCGCCCGCACCGGCACCGACGATCACGACGGCCCCGACAACGGCGATGCCGAGGATGGCGAGAACGGCGAGAACGGCGAAAACGGCGAGGAAATCGTTGAATCGGTCGGCGGCTCCGATGCCCTTGAAGAAGTGCCCGATCGTGCGCCGCGTTATCGCCGCCAGTACAAAATTCAAGAAGTCATCAAGCGCCGCCAGGTCATGCTGGTGCAGGTGGTCAAGGAGGAACGCGGCACCAAGGGCGCAGCGCTCACCACTTACCTGTCGCTCGCCGGCCGCTATTCGGTGCTGATGCCCAATACGGCCCGCGGCGGCGGCATCTCGCGCAAGATCACCAATGGCGAGGATCGCAGCCGGCTCAAGGAAATCGCCCAGGAACTTGAAGTGCCGGAAGGCATGGGCGTGATTCTGCGTACCGCGGGTGCGAGTCGCACCAAGACCGAGATCAAGCGCGACTTCGAATATTTGCTGCGGCTGTGGGAGACGGTGCGCGATCTGACGTTGCGCTCGACAGCGCCGAAGCTCGTCTATGAAGAGGGCTCGCTGGTCAAACGCTCGATCCGCGACCTCTACTCAAAAGACATCGATGAAGTCGTCGTCGCCGGCCCCGAGGCCTACGAGGAGGCCAAGGACTTCATGCGCATGCTGATGCCGAGCCATGCGCGCAACGTGAAGCTTTATCCGGACACGCAGCCGCTGTTGTCGCGCTACGGCGTCGAAAATCAGCTCGACGCCATGTTCTCGCCGATCGTGCAGCTGCGGTCCGGCGGCTATATCGTGCTCAACCAGGCCGAGGCGCTGGTCGCCATCGATGTGAACTCCGGCCGCGCCACGCGCGAGCATCATATCGAGGACACCGCGCTCAAGACCAATCTTGAGGCGTCGGAGGAAATCGCCCGCCAACTGCGCTTGCGCGATCTCGCCGGTCTGATTGTGATCGACTTCATCGACATGGACGAGAAGCGCAACAACCGTTCGGTTGAGCGCCGGCTGAAGGAATGCCTCAAGCAGGACCGCGCCCGCATCCAGGTCGGCCGCATCTCGCATTTCGGCCTTCTGGAAATGTCGCGGCAACGCATCCGCGCCAGCGTGCTGGAAAGCTCGACCGAGAAATGCCCGTATTGCGGCGGCTCGGGCCACGTCCGCTCGGTTTCGTCGCTGGCGCTGCAGGTGTTGCGCGCGCTCGAAGAGCAGTTGATGCGCGGCGCAACGCATAATCTGATCGCCCGCACCCGCCCCGATGTGGCGCTCTACGTGCTCAATCAAAAGCGCGCACACTTGCGCGCGCTCGAAGAGCGGTTTGCCATCACTCTCACCATCTCGGCCGACGAGAGCGTGAGAGCGCCGCAGGCTTTCATCATCGAGCGTGGCGAACAGGTCCACACGCCGGAGGCGGCACGCGCGCTCGCCGAGCAGGCGCAGCCGGTCGCGGTCCCGCTTGAGGAAGAAGACGATCTCGAAGAACCCGCAATCGCCGACGGCGAAGCGGGAGAAGAACAGGCCGCCACCGAGGACAACGGCGAGCAGCGCGAGGGCGGACCACGCCGCCGCCGCCGCCGTCGCCGCGGACGCGGCGGACGCGAGGAAAGTCACGCCGGCGATGAAGCGCCGGCGCCCGGCGAGATGGCCGCGCATGACGCGGCCGATGAGGCGGAAGGCGAGGCGTTCGCCGAGTCCGAAGGAGATATCCAGGCCGACGACGGTGCGCAGGCCGGCGAGGCGCAGGACGGATCGCAGTCTCACGAGCGCCAAGATCGTGGCGAGGCGCGTGACGACCAGCAAGGCGAACGGCGGCGGCGCCGCCGCGGTCGCCGCGGTGGGCGGCGCAATCGCCATGAGCGCGATCACAACGGCGATAACGGGCATGATTTGCACAGCCGCGACGAACAGCAGCCGCACGGCGAATTTCTGCAGTCCGATCTCGATGCGCCGGCCGCCGCAGAGCCCGAATTGAAGGGGGCGGTTGCCGACCTCGATGCCGCACCGCAAGATGCGACTCCCCCGCCCCCGCCATACGAGCCGGCGTTCGTGGCGTCCGTACCCCCGCAAGCCTCAGCACCGGCCGCGGAGGCGGAACCTGCACCGCAACGGCGGCGCTCGACCGTGCGCGAGCAGGCGCCGGTTTCGACCGGCGGCGAGGGATCCACACCACCCCCTCTGCCCGTGGCTCCAAGCCCCGCGCCCGCACCCGTGATCACCGAGATCGATGAAGGCGAAAGCGCCAATCGGCCGCGCCGCTCCGGGTGGTGGTCGCGCCGTTCCAGCGGCGGCTAAGCGCGACATGCAAAGCGGCTGGGCCGACGCCGACGCTGAGGCGCTCGTCGCGCGCGCCGGCCAATCTGGCATCGACCGCGATCTGGCGCTGCGGGTCTACACGACGCGGCTCCTCGGCCGCGATCCCAAGCTCGTCCTGCATGGCGGCGGCAACACGTCGCTGAAGGCGCGCGCGCGCGACCGTTTGGGCGACGACGTCGATGTGCTCTACGTCAAGGCGACCGGCGCCGACATGGCGGACATCGAGGCAAAGGGTTTTTGCGCCGTGCGGATCGAGCCAATGCGCAAGCTGCGCGCCCTTGAGCGCATCGGCGACATCGAACTCGTCGCCATCGAACGGGCCAGCCTGCTCGATCCGGCCGCACCGAATCCGTCCGTCGAGATGATGCTGCACGCGTTCCTGCCGCACAAATTCATCGATCACACCCATGCGACCGCGGTGCTCAGCGTCATCGATCAACCCGACGGCGAGCAAAAATGCGCCGATGTTTTCGGCGGGCGGCTAGGCTTTGTGCCCTACGTCATGCCGGGCTTCGGACTCGCCAAAAATGCCGTCGCGGTATTCGAGCGGGACAAGCCGCGCGACGGACTGATCCTGAGCAAGCACGGCATCGTCACCTACGGGGACGATGCCCGCGAAGCCTACGAGCGCATGATCGAAATGGTGTCGCTCGCCGAAGCGTTTATCGCGCGCCACCGCAAGTCGGTCGCGGCCGGTGTGCCGCCGCAGCACGAGACGGCCGCGCTCGCTGCGATCGCGCCGATCGTGCGTGGCGCCTGCAGCCGGCAGCAGGACACCATCGAAGGCGCCTGGCAGCGGCTCATCGTCGAATTCCGCGCCAACAGCGCCATTCTGCGTTTCCTGGAAAGAAGCGATCTGGCGCGCCTTGCCGAAAGCGGCGTGATAACGCCGGACCACACCATCCGCACCAAGAACTGGCCACTCGTGCTGCCGGCGCCACGCGCCGCCGCGCTCGCCGATTTCGCCCGCACCGCGCGCGAGGCGGCGCAAACTTTTGCCGCCCGCTACCAAAAATATTTCGCGCTTCACAATGCGCGTGCAGGCGGCGGCAAACACGAACTCGATCCCCTGCCCCGCGTCGTCCTGGTGCCCGGCCTCGGGCTGTTCGGTCTCGGCCCCGCCAAGCGCGACGCCATCATCGCCGCCGACATCGCCGAAGCCTGGATCGAAGGCGTCGGCGACGCCGAGACGATCGGCCACTTCGAGTCGATTTCCGAAGCCGATATGTTCGACTGCGAATACTGGCCGCTCGAACAGGCCAAGCTCGCCCCCACCCATCCCTTCCCCGCGAGCGGAAGAGGGTTCGGGAGGAGGTTACCGCTCGCGGGCCAGATCGCTGCTGTAACCGGCGCTGCTGGCGCCATCGGCGCCGCGGCCGCGCGCGCCTTCGCTGCGGCGGGCGCCGAAGTCGCCCTGCTCGATGTCGATCTGGCAACCGCGCGCGACGCCGCCACGGCAATTGGCCCGACCGCGCTCGCGCTCGCCTGCGACGTGACCGATGCCGCATCGGTCAACACCGCGTTCCAAAATCTCGCCGAACATTTCGGCGGCGTCGATATCGTAATCTCCAACGCCGGCGCTGCCTGGCAGGGCCGCATCGGCGATGTCGCCGAAGACATCATGCGCAAGAGCTTCGAGCTGAATTTCTACGGTCATCAACGCATCGCACAGGCCGCGGTGAAAATCATGCTGGCGCAGGGCACCGGCGGCTGCCTGCTCTTCAACGTCTCGAAACAGGCGGTCAATCCGGGGCCGAATTTTGGTCCGTATGGCATCCCGAAGGCGGCGGCCCTGGCGCTGATGCGCCAATATGCGTTGGACTACGGCGCAGATGGCATCCGCGCCAATGCGGTCAACGCCGACCGCATTCGTTCCGGCCTGCTCACGCCGGACATGATTGCGTCGCGTTCCAAGGCGCGCGGCGTCTCAGAGAAGGATTACATGAGCGGCAACCTGCTCGGCCGCGAAGTGACCGCAGAGGACGTGGCCCAGGCGTTTCTTCACCAGGCGCTGGAGCTGAAAACCACCGCCGACGTCACCACGGTCGATGGCGGCAACATCGCCGCGGCAATGCGGTGATTGCTTGTTCCTAGACGGCGCGCTGCGCGGCCGCAGCGATGTGCGGCACTTTGCCTTTGGTAACGTTTGAGCGACGCGTTACCATTGCAAGCGCAGCCAACTGCGGCACGGCCGGATGCAAGGCGACCCATCGGGCCCGCTGTTTGACAGCTAAGACCAGGTCGCCCGATGCATGCCATCGACACACTTTTTCACGAGCACCTTGCGGATCGACAGGCACCGCCCCGTAAGCTGATCGAGCGGCACACCCGACGCATCACCGACAAAAAGCTTGCGCACTCGATCGCAGGCCGGCTGGCCTGCGCCCTGCCTAGCGCCGAAGCGCTCGACTATCTTCGCCGCCACCTTCGAGCACCGTTATTGACGGTCGCCGCGGGAATCGGCTTCTGGGCCTATTGTCTGCATCAAGTTGAGGGCATCGAGACTCTCGCCACCGATCTTTATGCACCGGAAGACAATCCCCGGTTCCACCGGCCCGGCTGGTATCCGGTGCAGCCGATGGACGTGCTGGAGGCGCTGCGCCGTTACCCGGACCACGACGTGCTTGGGGTCTGCCTGCCGCCGGGCCTCAGTCTGCAGCAAATCTACGAAGCGACGCCCCGGGCCGCGTCGCGGCAACTTTTCGTCGCCGGTTACTTTTCACACGGCGCCTTCGGCGGCAGCCCCGAAGGCACCATGTCCGAGTCGCACGGCCTGAAATTCAGGCGAGTGGATTGCATAGCCCGTTGGGGCCTCGAGGCGCCGGGCCGCCAAACGGTGCTGATCCATGTCTGGCACGCCTGAAAGGCGCAAGCTTGCGTCGCCGCGACAAGACCGGCACATGCGGTGCGGTTTGACATACGCCGCCACTGAGCCGAGAACTCCGATAGTGAATATCAATCCAAAGCGCCGGTGGTACCAATAATTGCTGACGGTCCTTTGATCGCCCCATTCGCCTAAGGGCATCCGGAACTTGGATGCAAATATTGGACTCGAGCCATTACCGTTGGAAGTTTGATGATCCGCCGGCGTCACGTATTCTATGTTGCGGGCTACGACCCGCAGGGTGTTACCGGCTACCATCATTTGTTTTGCCGCGAGCTGCAGCGATTTCAGCGGCTGTGGCGGATCAAAGCATCGTCCAGCGATCCGCAGGTCGACGCTGACGGGATTGCCGCGCAATGGCAGATCGAAACGCAGGGGCCGAACTGGCGGGTCGCAACCCGATATGAGTTTTTGCGCTGGGACGATCTTGTCACGCGCGATCTGCAGCGCCCCTTTTTCGTTATCTTTCTCCAAGTTCTCCATAGCCTCGCCGAAAATTTATTGAACGGCACGCTGGTGCGCACCTTTCGCGCCGGCTGGAGATTTGGCGTGTTCTATCTCCTGTCGATACTGGCCATGACGGCGACGATTGCGAGCGCGCTGCTGCTCGCCTGGTTCACCTATGTCGGCACTCGGACCTTCCTCGGGGCCGGTCCGGCTCTATCGCTCGGAGCCACAATCGTTGCCGGCGTTGTTTTGCTTGCCGTGGCCTCTTCAGTCTGCAAGCGCTGGCTGATCACCCGCATCTGCATCATGTGGCCGTGGTATCGGGACCTGGCACACAAGCGCCGACCCGACTTGCAAGCCCGCATCGGTGAATTCGCGCATCGCATCGTCGCCAAGGCGCGCGCTGGAGATGCGGATGAAATCCTGGTGGTCGGCCACAGCGCCGGCGGCACCATCCTCATTCCACTGATCGCGCGGGCGCTCGAACTGGATGCCGATTTTGCCCGCGCCGGAAGTCCCGTGACCGCGCTCGCGCTGGGCTCCAATCTGCCGTTGGCCGCCCTGCATCCCAAGGGGGATGACTTCCGCCATGCGATCCGGCGCGTCGCCGCCGAGCCGAGCGTGACTTGGATTGACTGCCAGGCGCGCAAGGACGTCGTGAATTTTCAAGACTGCGACATGGTCGCCGGGCTCGGAGTCCATGCCGGGCCGGAGCAATGCAATCCACTCTATTGGAGAGTGCGCTTTCGCGATGTCGTCTCCGCCGAATTCTATCCCCGGCTCCGCTGGAATTTCTTCCGTATGCACTATCAATTCGTCATGGCTAACGACCAGCGCGCCCCGTACGATTATTTTATGTTCGTGTGCGGTCCGGCCCGTTTGCTCGACTGGGCGCAACAAGGCGCGCGGACATTAGCGCGCTTTGCGCAGGATGCGAGCTATGCTTTCAAAGCGCCCGATCCGGCCTCGGCAATGGCCGCAGCCAGTTTTACCGAGATGGCCGACGATAAGCCCTTTCAGTGACGAGAGGGCGGGCACCTTGCCGGGCTTCGGGTTTGTTGCAACCTCGCGTTCCACGCCGCCGGCCGCGGTGCGATCAACAAAATGAGCCGCGAACCATGCGTGCTCAGAACGGCACGCTGCCGCGCACCCGCCAGGTCCAGATATGCGTGTCGCCGCCGATGCCGCCATATTCGCCGCCAAGGCTGAGCAGGGCACTGTCGCTGAAGGCCATGGCGAGGCCCGCTGTTGCGCGTGCCGACCAGCCTTGCAACAGCGGCACCGTGGTGAGGCCCGCGGTCGCCGCATCGTCCATCGAGAAATAATAGTCGCCGTAGAGCCCCACATAGGGCGCGAGATTCACGGTGCTCGACCAGCCAAACGGATACGTCACCTTGCCTCCGGCACTGGCGCGGCCGGTCGAGAAATTGCGGTCGGGCTGCAGCGTACCGAGGCTGTCGGTGTAGGCGCTTTCATGCTCCCACAGCGCATAGACGCGCGCCGAGGGTTCCAACACGAAGGCCTGCCACTCATAAGTGCCGGTGAGCCCGCCGGTGACGAGCCAACGGTGACCGAGAAAATTGCCGGTGGCCATGCCGGAGGTGTCGTCAGCAAAAATGTCCGACCAGGCGCCACCGGCATCGAAGCGCAGGTTCGGCAGGATCCGCCAGCCCATATAGCCACCGGTGGTCCAGCCATCGCCCCGCAGCACGCCGTTGAAGGCTTGCGAGCTGTAGTCGAAATGCTCGTAGCCGCCGAGCACGCCGACCAAAAAGTCGGGCGTCACCCGGTGCGTGATGCCGGCAAGGGTATTGACCTGCACGCCCTTGAGATCGCTGCCCGTCGTGGTGCGATCGAAATCGGCGCCGCGGACATCGACCCAGGCGAGCCATCGGTGGATTACGACCGCGGGCGGCGGCCCCTTGGTCCACACGCTGCCGTCGCCGGCGTAGCCGAGCGCGGCGAAACCGTCCGCGACGCGTTTTTTGCTGCCGTCGGGCGATGCGAGGAAGCTGTTGAGATCGCCCTGTTGTGCGGCCGCGTTCGCGCGCGGCCGAGTGTCCTGCTGTGCTTGCTGTACCGGGCTTTGTTGCACCGGGCTTTGTTGCACGTAGCGCTGCGTTGCAGGCGCTCGCGAAACCTCGGTTTCGAGCGCTTTGAGCGGGTCGACGAGGCCGGCGCCGTATTGCGGATTGATGCCGCGCGCGCCGAGATGCTTGGCGGTCCTGACCAGAAGGGCGCGGATGTCCTCAGGCTTGAGCGACGATTTGTGGGCGATCAACAAGGCGGCGACGCCGCTCACATTCGCGGTCGCGACCGAGGTGCCCGTCGTAAACTGAATGCCGCCCTCGGGCGCCGGCACCAGAATGTTCACGCCCGGCGCCGCGACGGTGACATAGCTGCCCTGGTTGGCGCCGTTGAACACCCGATCGTGCTCGTCGGTCGCGGTCACGGCCATGACGCTCGGATCGGCACCCGGATAAAGCGGCGGTGACTTCGGACCCGCATTACCCGCGGCGGCGATCAGCAGAATTCCTTTCTCGCGGGCGATCTGCAGCGCCTGCGACAGCGCCGGATCGCGCGGCCCGGCAAAGCTCATATTCACGATCCTGGCGCCGTGCTGGATCGCGTAATCGAGACCGTTGATGATCTTGACGGTATTGGCGTTGGGGTGGCCGGTGCCGCCAAAGGCGCAGATCGCGATGATGCTGGCGCGCGGGGCGACGCCCATCAATTGTCCGTGCGACACAATGGCCCCGGCCATGCCGGTGCCATGCGGATCCGCGGCAGTGGCGCCGCAGCCCGCGTCGTAACGATCGGCGATTGCGCCCGCGAGATTGGGTTGCTTGAAATCAATCTCGGAATCGATCACCGCGACGACGACCTTGTCGCCATTGGTGATGCGGTGCGCGTCGGCAAGATGGAACTTGTCGATGATGTATTGTGCCGGATCGCCGGCCTCGGCGTTGGGATTGTTCTGATCGCCGGCTTTTTGGTCGCCGGAGTTTTGATCCTGCGTCAGCGCGAAGGTATAGACAGGCTGCACCGCGACATTGACGTGGGCGGACTCGACGGTACGGATCACCTGACGCACCGATTGCCCATTGGGGATGCGGAACGTGTAGATCGAGCGGCCCAGGACGCCGATGACTTGTTGCGCCTCGACGGTGAGCCCGAAGCGCTGCGCGATGCCGGTGATCTGTTGCGCGGTCGTACCTGCGCCGAACTGCATCGCCACTTCGTTCGGCGAAAATCGCGTTTCGCCGATGGGCGGCATGCCTGAACCGGGCGGCAGCGGCATGACGGCCATATCGATGAGCCGCGTACCGGGCGGTGCGCCATTGCCGCCCTGGCGGCCGTTGGCAAGACTGCCCGGCCCGTTGCTGCGCGGGCTGCCGAGAGCGAAGCCGCTTGTGCCGGCGCTACCGCCGCCGAATTGCGGGGTGCGGATGCGCGGGCTCGTTGTCACCGGGGGCTGATCCAGCGGAATCTGTACGCTGAAGCCGCCGCCATTCGGAGTGACGGGCGGCGGGTTGTCGCTGAAGCCGGCGTTGATCGCACTGTCGATCGCGCTCGAAATCGCCTGTCCCGAAATCTGCGCGACCACCGGAGTCGCCGAAATCTGTATCTGGCGCAGCGTGATGCTGTCCCTCGGCACGTTGACGGTCTGCAACAATGCCGACGAAGTGCTGGCCGCGTTGTTGGTGTCGCCGCTGTATCGCGCCGTGATCGTGTGGCTGCCCGTGCTCAACGACGCCGTCGTGATCGAGGCGGTGCCGCCCGCCAGCGTTGCCGTGCCGAGCTGCGTGCCGCCATCGAAGAACGTCACCGTACCGGTCGGCGCAAGTCCGGTCACCGTCGCGGTGAACCGCACCGGTTGCCCGGCGCTCGACGGATTTTGCGACGACGACAGCGCAACGGTGCTTCCCGCCGCCGCGTAGCTGAACTGATCGGCGCCGCCGGTCGCGCTGGTGCCGCCCGGCGTCGTGACGGTGACGTCGACGGTGCCGGTCCCGGCCGGTGCCGTGGCGATGATTTGGGCGGCGCTGACGACGTTGAACGAACTCGCCGCATTGCCGCCGAACTTGACCGCGGTGGCGCCGGTAAAGTTGTCGCCGCTGATGGTGACGCTGGTGCCGCCTCCCGGCGGGCCGGTATTCGGATTGACGCCGGTGACAGTCGGCGGCGGTATGTAGGTGAACTGGTCGGCCGGGGGATTAGCGGCGCTGGTACCGCCAAATCCAGTCACCGTGATGTCGACACTGCCGGTCCCCGCAGGCGAGGTCGCGGTGATCTGGGTTGGGGTATTGACGACGTAGGAGGCAGCGGGATTGCCGCCGAACATGACTCCGTTCGCGCCGGTCACGCCGAAAAAACTCGTACCCGTGATGGTGACGCTGGTGCCCCCTGCCTGCAGGCCGGAATTCGGGTTGACGTTCGTGACGGTTGGCTGAGCAAACTGAGCCCGAGCCTCAGAGGTAAGGCCAAAGGCGCAAACGAATGTGACAAAAAATAAAGCGGCCGCACGCAGGCAGGCGCGGCTTCGTATCCGGACTTCCAGCAGCGCGGCCATCAACAATCCGCTCCACCGCGCGGAGGAAAAGCGACACGCCGACAGCGATGAAATAGCAACAAAGCCCACTGCGCCCCCCGCACGTGCCTTTGATGTCGCGCGTACGCCGACGCCTCGAATGCTTTGCGAGGGAATTCCCCGCCCCTGATCCCGAGAGCCTCACCCGTTTTGAGGCGCTGCGCTCACGATGAACCGACACCCGCCGCAACCACACTTGGAAATCGGTGCGTTGGCAAGCGGGTAAGGCGCGAGATGGCGGCGGGCGGCGGGGGTCTGAAAGTGGTTTCTAATCGAGCGTGACAATTTCGCCACGGCCACTGTGGCATTCAATGCGTTTTGGGCGTCCTTTGCCCGCAATCGCGCCATATTCGCACCGTCTTCGCACCGTCCGACGAGGCGTGACACGCGCCAAGCGGGGTCACGATACCCGCTGGCTTCATTGAGCTAAAACGCGCGTCAAGCACTCATCGGGCTCACGCCGGCGAAGCCGTCGGCGAGGCCATTTCAAATAAGCTGGATCGCAGCTGTCAGAGCGGGCGGTGCATCCGGCCGAACAGCCAACCGATCCCGAGCGCAACGATTGCGGTGGTGTAAGGCTGTGTCTCGATCGTACGCCGCAGCCATTGATCGAGTGAACCGGCGGTCTCCCGGGTCGCATCCGCAGCTTGACCGAGCAAGTCCTGGCCAGCGCCGATCGCCTGGTTCAGCTTGCCCTTCGCTTGAGACTCGGCATCGCCCGTGACGCGGCCAAGCTGTTCTTGCGCTTTGCCGCCAAGATTGCGCACCGTCCCTTCGATTCGATTTTCATCCATATCGCTTTCCTCGGATCCTGGAGGACCCCGCTTTTGTCACGGGGTCCTTTGTGGGGTAATCGAGCCTCCGTCGGTAACCTTGGCCACTGCCGTTGGTTCCTTGCGCGCCCGACATCAGTCTGGAGAACAATGGCGTTTCACATGCAGCCGCAGGCTGCTGCACGGCACAGGTCGTGCGCGGCCACGGTCTGGCCAAGTCCGACGAACTGGAAGAGCTGGACGTCGAGCTTTGAGTCCCGTCATTCCGGATTGCCGCGAAGCGGCAAGGCCGGAATCCATATTCGCTGACCCGTGGTTATGGATACCGGGCTCGCGGGCTAAAGCCCGCGCCCCGGAATGACAGCTAATCCCACTTCATGCGGCCCGAATAGGCCCAATCGACGGTGCGGCCGTCGGGGCGCGCCAGCCCCGCGATCTCTGCCATCTCGCCGTCGCTCAGCGTGAAATCGAACAGCGAGGCGTTCTCCGTCAGCCGTTCGAGCTTGGTGGTGCGCGGAATGACGACGATGTTCTGCTGCACCAGATAGCGCAGGCAGATTTGCGCCGCGGTCTTTTTGTAGGTGGCGCCAATGCGGTTGAGCACCTCGTTGCGGCGAAATTGGCCGCGGGCGAGCGGACTGTAGGCGACGAGTGCCATGCCCTGGCTGCGACATGCCGTAAGCACTTTCGTTTGATCGAGGAACGGGTGGCACTCGACCTGATCGCACACCAAGGGCTCCGTCGCGACCGCAAGCGCATCTGCGATCAGCATCACGGTGAAATTCGACACGCCGATGTTTCGCGCGAGCCCGTCGCGCTTGACCTTGCACAGCGCGCCGATGGTTTCGGCGAGCGGCACGTTCGGATTGGGCCAGTGCAGCAGCAACAGATCGACCTCGCCGAGCCGCAGCCGCGCCAGGCAATCGCGCGCCGCGCGCTCCAGCTCGCGCGGCGTGAAATGACTGGGCCAGATTTTGGTGGTGACGAACACGTCGCCGCGCTTGACGCCGGAGGCGCGCAAACCTTCACCGACCTCGCGCTCGTTGTCGTACATCTCGGCGGTGTCGACGTGCCGGTAGCCGAGCCGCAGCGCCTGCTCGACGATGCGCGCGCAGGCGCGGCCGCGCAGTTCCCAGGTGCCGAGGCCGACCAGCGGAATCCTTGCGCCGTTCGCTTCGATGCTCGGGATTGGTTCGAGTTCGCTCATCTCACGCCCGCAGGATCGGGCAAAGCGCGGACGATTTCCAGTAGGTTCGCCGGCCCCGCTTCCGCGCGGCGGAAAGTATCGGCTATCGTTTGCCGCCCAGCACCTTGAAGGCCGCCTCGGGCGCTTCATCGAGCACCTTGAGGAGCGCGCGCGCAGGCCCCCGCGGCGAGCGCTTGCCCTGCTCCCAGTTGCGCACGGTTTCGACCGGCACACCGATGCGCGCGGCAAACGCGGCTTGCGTCAGCCCGGTGCGGCCGCGCACGGTCTTCGCATAGCTTGCGTCCTCGCCCCGCGCATCGCTGGCGGCCCGCGCCGCGGCATGGGCCGCCGTCACGATCGAGCGCGGATCGGGCGAAATCTCCCGCTCCCCGCCCCCCGGCAGAACCTCCACCAGCCGTCCGTCCGCCTTCAACCGCACCCGCAGCATGCGCCGAGCTCCGCCCGCTGTCCTGTGGATAGCATAGCTGATTCGCCGCAGATTCAATGAGTTAGTTGGGGTGGCGAACCGGCCGCCAGGGCGCCAAGAAGCCGATGACTTACGCGGCCTGCGGCCCTACCTTTGCGAGCATCCCCGGCCGCCTCCTCTCGCCCGAACGGAGATATTTCTCGCGTGCAAAACCTGACCATCGACGGCAAGCGGCTGTGGGACACGCTGATGGAGACCGCCCGCTTCGGCGCCACGTCGAAGGGCGGGCTGTGCCGGCTGACGCTATCGGACTCCGATCGCGCCGTGCGTGACTGGTTCAAGGCGCAATGCGAGGCGCTCGGGCTCGCCGTCACCATCGACGAGGTCGGCAACATGTTCGCGCGCCGTCCCGGCGCCGGCCGCAACGATCTGCCGCCGATCGCCATGGGCTCGCATCTCGACACCCAGCCGACCGGCGGCAAGTTCGACGGCGTGCTCGGCGTACTCGCAGCCCTCGAAGCCATGCGCACGCTCTGCGCGGCCGGCTATGCGACAAACGCCCCGATCGAGATCGTCAACTGGACCAACGAGGAAGGCGCGCGCTTTGCGCCGCCGATGCTCGCGTCGGGCGTCTTTGCCGGCGTGTTCTCCCGCGACTACGCCTATGCGCGCACCGACCGCGACGGCAAAACCTTCGGCGACGAACTGGACCGCATCGGCTACCGCGGCACGGCACCGGCGCCCTCGCATACCCTCTCCGCGATGTTCGAGCTGCACATCGAGCAAGGCCCGATCCTCGAAGCCGAAGGCCACCAGATCGGCGTCGTCCAAGGCGCGCAAGGCGTGCGCTGGTACGAGATCACGGTGACGGGCCAGGAAGCTCACACCGGCGCCACGCCGATGACCATGCGCAAGAATGCGCTGCTCGGCGCCGCGCGCATGATCGACCGCATCGACGCCATCGCTCGCGCGCATCCGCCCGATGCGGTCGGCACCGTCGGTCTGATCGAGAACCGGCCGAACAGCCGCAACGTCGTGCCCGGCGAGGTGTTCTTCACCATCGATTTCCGCCACCCCGACGAAAAAGTGCTCGACGCCATGGAGACGGAGCTGCGCGCCGTGTTCCTCGAAGTGCTCGCGCCCTTGCAGCTCACCTTCAGCGCGACGCGCACCTGGTCCGTCGCGCCGGTGAAATTCTCACCCGAGCTGATCGACTGCGTGCGCAAAGGCGCCGCGGCCGCGGGCCTCGCCACCCGCGACATGATCTCCGGCGCCGGCCACGACGCCTGTTATGTGTCGCGCATCGCGCCGACCACGATGATCTTCGTGCCCTGCGCCGGCGGCATCTCGCACAACGAAGCCGAATCCACCGCTCCCGACGAATGCGCCGCCGGCGCCCAGGTGCTGCTCAATGCGGTGCTGGAGTTTGATAGGCGGCTCGGGTAGCGGGGCGCGGGCTCTGCGTGAGTCCCGTCATCCTGAGGCGCTCGTTGCCATAAGCGCGTTTACGCGCGCGTCTTCGACGCCCCGGAGCGCCGAGCCGCGAAGGACGACGGCCCGGCGCTGAAGCTGCAGCCTTCAAAGGCTGCCAGCTTTCCGGGTCGCCGTCCGCGCTCGGCGGCGAGTTAGAGCATTTTCCGGAAAAGTGGACGCCGGTTTTCCGAAGAAAATGCGACCAAGCTTATGAAACTAGAGCCAGTTGACCGGCCCGAGGAAGTCTCGCTTTCCGATCGGTACGCCGCGATGACGCAGGATGTCGTACGCCGTCGTTACAAAGAAAAAGAAATTCGGCAAAGCGAACTGTTGCAGATAGTCGTTGCCCTTCAGTTTCCGGTTGTTGGCGCCGGCGGTCCAGGCGATGACCTTGTCCTCCGCGCCGTCCACCTGTGCGCGATTAAGCGACTTCACGAACGCGAGCGCGGTTTCGACGCGGCTCTTGGCGGCGGCGAAGCTGGTGTCGTCCACCGCCGGCAAAGCCGGGGGCGTGACGCCGGCCAAGCGGCCGCCGGTATTCATGGCGAAATCCGCCGACTGCCGGATCTGGCGCGCGAGCGAGAACATGTCGGGATACAATCGGTCCTGCAGCAGCGCCGATTCCTCGATCTTGTTGGCGGCACAATGCGCGGCGGCCTTGTCGATGATGCCCGCCAGAGCGCCAAGCTGCTGGGCGCAGGGGGTCACGGCCGCGTCATATAATGAATATGCCATTTGAGTTGCTCCTTGGGGGCGGGATTTTATGGGACAGACCATAGGGGAAGACCGATCGGCCTGACAACAGGCCGCGGCGTTAGCCCTGCGGGCCTCGCCGCGCGGATCGGGACATTGCAAAGGAAATTGCAAGCATCCGATTCAGCGATCGGCAACCGAACCGCACGGTTTCGATTGCTGCGGCGAATTTGCGCGTGAGAATTCCCGCATGCGAAAGAGCTTGCTCCTCGCCGTCATCGTGTGTGCGGCAATCCGTGTGTCGGCCGCCGCGGCCCAGCCGACCGTTTACTGCGCGGTGCCGCCCGTTGCGCCCGCCGGATGCCCCACCGAGAAGGCCCGCTGCATCTGCGATACAAAAAGCCGCTGCCAGTGGTATTACGATTGTACGGGGGGCAAGTCCGCGGCCGCCGGCAGCGCGTACCTTTACCCGGACATGATGCAAATGGATCGCGACAACGCCACACCGCGGCCAACGCCGGAGTCGAGGTACTGACGGAGGACTGCAGCTTACCTCCGCTTTGACGTGCTGATAGACCTCACGGAATTTCCTCCGCACCTACTCTGATACAAGATCATAGAGATCGATCACCCCAACATCGCGCGCTGGCGACATTAGATCGCGGCATCCACCTTGCGGCTCACCCGCGGCTATCCATGCGCTCGCGTCAAAACGCCTTCGGCAATCCGGCCTGACGCAAGATTGCATTTGCCGTGTGCCGGCTTGGGATGCCGACGGGCACCGCGAAACTCCGTTTCGTGACCGGGCTATACCAGATTTCGTGGCTGCCCTTGCCTTGCCGGACAAAGGTGCAACCTGCCGCCCGCAACAGCTCGCGCAGCGGCTTGTCGAACTGCGGCGCCATTCAATTCACGCCGCAGCCGGTTCGGCTTCGCGCAGCGCTGTGATTTGCAGGAAGAGAGAAGCGGGATCGACGTCAGGGTGATTGTCCGGTAACAGGTCGAGCGCCATCGCAGAAATCTTCGCCAACAGCTCGTCGAGCGTCGACGCATCGGCCGCAGCCGGAATGTCATCGCAATGGCCGCTCCACACCGACGCTTCGTCGTCCCAGGCGGCGGAAATAGTGAAGATCACTGGCTTGTTCATGCGCGCGGCACTTTGTTCGGTCGGCTGCGCGCAAGATATCCCTCGCAAGATCAAATACAAGCGCGACCGATCCAAGGTTCAAGGAGCGGCGGCATGGCCGTATGGATTGCCGGGTCAAGTCCGGCAATGACGGTCCGCTTGCGAATCAAGATTGAACGCCACGGACGCCGTTTCTGCGCTCGAAAAATCCCGCGCAAAAAGCGCTGCAAAATCAAATGTATAGTCTCTTATATAACGACAATTATTGACACATCCGGCGACAAGGAATAAAAACCGAATTATCTCGCTCCTCGTACAGGACGCCAGCCGAGTGACGAGTGGCTGGCGGGAGCGGGTCCGGTGCTCGCGGGCAGAGGGTTCGTCCCCTCTGCACTCGGGCGGCGTCGGGCATCAGCCTGCCGGCACAATGACCGGCATGTGAGGTGCTCACTGCACTGGGATTTGTTCCGGCGCGGGTACGCCTGCGAGTGGTGCATGATCTTGCCGGAAAACCGGCATCCACTTTTCCGGATCATGCATGGCGAAGCGCAAGGTCTCCGCTCCCCGGTTGGAGCGGCCGTACAGGACCGAACGCTCCGGACTGTCCCGGAAAGCATGGCCTGACGCTGAGCCTTGGGGACCAGCTGTCTCCCTGGCGAGAGCCGCAGTGGAACGCCGACAGGCGAGCGCGCCCTGGCCAGGGTGCGCGCTTCGCCGGAAGGTGAAGCAGGGAGACCCGCGTCTGTCGGCGTTCTGCTTCCTTTTGTTTTCGTGCGTTTCGTAGGGTGGGCGGAGCGAAGCGAAGCCCACGCGGTTTTGAGAAACACGGTTTTGAGAAACGCGTTTTGAGAAACACGTTTTGAGAAACACGTTTTGAGAAACACGTTTTGAGAAACACGTTTTGAGAAACACGTTTTGAGAAACACGTTTTGAGAAACACGTGGGCACGGCGCGTTCCGCGCCTTTGCCCACCCTACGAAGCGTCTTGCGCCGCGCTCGATCATGGTGCGTCCAGCCGTTCCACTGCCGGGGGCATCTGACGAAGGTCGGTTGACGGCGTCGTTTTTAGAAATGGCGTGACGATGACTCGGGTGCGAACAAAAAACGCATCGCGAGAACGGGAGCGTTTGCCCGGACACCTCATCCTGAGGTGCGAGCGGAGCGAGCCTCGAAGGATGAGGCCCGGGCGCCGGGGCCTCGCCCTTCGAGGCTCGACGCTTTCGCGCCGAGCACCTCAGGGTGAGGACAATGACGCTATTTCGTCTTTTCGAAAATCTCCCGGCCGATCAGCATGCGGCGGATTTCGCTGGTGCCGGCGCCGATCTCGTAGAGTTTGGCGTCGCGCAGCAGCCGCCCGGCCGGGAATTCGTTGATGTAGCCGTTGCCGCCGAGGCACTGGATGGTTTCGAGCGCCATCCAGGTGGCGCGCTCGGCAGCGTAGAGGATGGCGCCTGCCGAGTCTTCGCGCGTGGTCTCGCCGCGGTCGCACGCGCGCCCGACCGCATAGACATAAGCTTTGGCGGCGTTGAGCGTGACGTACATGTCGGCGAGCTTGGCCTGCATGAGCTGAAAACGGCCGATCGGCTGGCCGAACTGGGTGCGTTGATGCACGTAGGGAATGACAAGGTCGAGGCACGACTGCATCAGGCCGAGCGGGCCTGCCGCCAACACGGCGCGCTCGTAGTCGAGGCCCGACATCAGCACATTGACGCCGTTGCCGAGCGCGCCGAGCACGTTCTCGGCCGGCACTTCGCAATCGGCGAAAACGATTTCGCTGGTGTCGGAGCCGCGCATGCCGAGCTTGTCGAGTTTTTGGCCGGTGGAGAAACCCGGAAAGGTGCGCTCGACGATGAAGGCGGTGATGCCGCGGGCGCCGGCGGTGCGGTCGGTCTTGGCATAGACCACGAGCGTGTCGGCGACCGGGCCGTTGGTGATCCACATCTTGGCGCCGTTAAGAAGGAAGCGGTCGCCCTTCTTGTCGGCGCGGGTCTTCATCGACACCACGTCGGAGCCGGCGTTGGGCTCGGACATCGCCAGCGCGCCGACATGCTCGCCGGAAATGAGTTTCGGCAAATAGCGCTTCTTCTGCTCGGCGCTGCCGTTTCGCCTGATCTGGTTGACGCAAAGATTGGAATGCGCGCCGTAGGACAGCCCGATGGCGGCGCTGCCGCGGGAGATTTCCTCCATGGCGACGCAATGGGCGAGATAGCCCATGCCGGCGCCGCCATACTCTTCCTCGACCGTGACGCCGAGCAGGCCGAGCTTGCCCAGCTCCGGCCACAGCGCGCGCGGGAACGCGTTGGCGCGGTCGATCTCGTCGGCAACGGGCGCGATCTTGTCGGCGGTGAATGCGCGCACAGTCTCGCGCAGCATGTCGATATCGCTGCCGAGGCCGAAATCGAGGCCGGGCAGGCTGTTGGCAATCATCGGGCATCTCCCGTTTCCCGGATGCGGCGCAGCGTGAAACGGCGCGCCGCTGATCCGGGATCGTCCCAAACTCTGAGTTTGCAACGGTCCCGGGTCTGCAGTGCATCACTTCGCTTTGCTAGGTGCCGCACTGCGCCCGGGACACCCAAAATAGGGATTGCCGAAAGCTCTGTCAGGATGCGGCTGCCAGGGGAGCCGGCGCATCGCGGTCGCGGCCCGAGCGCAGCGCGATCGTGTCGATCGCCTCGGCCGGGCGCGGCTCGGCGAACAGAAAGCCCTGCATCTCGTCGCAGCCGGCGAGCCGCAACAGCACCCGCTGCTGCTCGGTCTCGATGCCTTCCGCGAGCACCACCATGCCGAGCGCATGGCCGAGCGTGACGATCGAATGAATGATGGCGCCGGCATTGCCGGCGGCGCCGAGCGAGGCGACAAAAGCGCGGTCGATCTTGAGACGCTGGAAGGGGAACTTTTGCAGGTAGCTGAGGCTCGAATAGCCGGTGCCGAAATCGTCGAGCGCGATGCCGACGCCAAGCGCGCGCAACGCCAGGAGCGTTTGCTCCACGTGCTGCGCGTCGTCGATCAGCACGCCTTCGGTGATTTCGAGCACAACGCGGGATGTCTCGATGCCGGTTTCGCGCACGATGCGCTCGACCAGGGCGACGAAATGGGGATCGCGGATCTGCACGGGCGAAAGATTGACCGCGACGAACAGATCAGGCCAGCGCGCGGCATCGGCCAGCGCCCGCCGCAGCACGAATTCGCCGAGCCCGTGCATCAGGCCGTGCTGCTCGGCGAGCGGGATGAAGGCCGAGGGCGCAATGTGGCCGCGCTCGGCGTGCGTCCAGCGCAGCAGGGCCTCGACGCCGAGCACGCTGCCGCGCGCCGCGGCGACGATGGGCTGGTAGTGGACATGGAACGCCTGCGCGGCGATCGCGGCCTTGAGTTCGCGAAGAAGGAAGCGATGTTCGGCCTGATCGGTTTCGATCTGCGGCACAAAACGGCGCGTGACGCCGCGGCCGTCGTGCTTGGCGGCGTCGATCGTCAAAGCGGCGCGGCGGATCAAATCGTCTGCCGAAACGCCGTCCTCCGGCGCCTGGACGACGCCGATGGCGGCGCTGATTTGCTGCGCGCGATCGCCGCCGAGCGGCGCGGCAAAGGCCGCGCGCAATGCCGCGGCCAGCGCGTCGGCAAGCCCAGCATCGTTGCCGCCCGCAACGACGGCGAATTCGTCGTCCTCGAAGCGGCCAAGAAGCGCCGCGGCCGGCAACAGTTCTTTGAGCCGCACGGCGATGGCGCGCATCACCTCATCGCCACCAACGCGGCCCATTGTGTCGTTGACCTCGCGAAAGCCGTCCGGATCGACCAGCGCGAAGGCGACGTGGCTGCACGCGCCCCTGCCCTGCTCGGCGAGCGCACGCTCGAGGCTTTCGACCACGACGCGCTGGTTGGGCAATCCGGTCAACGGGTCTTCGCGCGTCAGCTTGCGTACGGCAGCGACGCTGCGCGAGAACGCGCGGGCGAGCCGCAGCGTCGCTCGCGCCGTTATCATGACGAACACCAGGAGTGCGATGCCGACAATTCCGGAAAGACTCCACAGCCAATCCATGGTGCGGATCAGCGTCCGGTCCGGCACCCAGGAGAACCAGCCGACGATGCGGCCGTGGGCGTCCTGCACCGACTGCACCTCGCGGCCGCTGTCGGGCACGGGAGCCACGCCGAACTGCAGCCCGGAGATTCCGCTGCGCTGTTCGATCAGCCGCAGCGCGTCGTCATTGAAAGGCGTGGCGCTGCCGAAGATTGGCCGCAGTTCTTCGATCGCCCTGTGCAACGCGACCTGGCGCTCGGCCGCCAGACGCCGGTCGTTGGATTGCGTCACCATAAATCCGATGGTCGCACACGCGATCGCCGCGGCGGCCAGGAGCAGGAGCGACAATGACGAGATGCGGACCGCGTACAGGCTTTTCGATGACAGCGCGGCGGCATCGGCAACGTGCCGGTCGCCGAACATGCCGGCCGTCCGGGCCTTGCTCGACCGGCGCGCCGCGCACCATCGTCGGGCTGCCGCGACGGCCCTCATCCCACGCCCCTTGCTGCGAATGCCGCCGTCAAGGTAAAGGCGCATCATTAACGGGAAGGAAAAATCTGCCGCGTGCGACGCCTCCCCCTTCGGCACTTATCAACAGCACCAATTCGCCAAAAAGTTATTGTTAACATGACATTAGACGCACGGGCCGGTAATTTGGGGTAAGGGCTAACCGGCACGCCAAGCGACACGACAAGCCGTCACGCTAAAGATGAACGCAGGCGACAAGACCGGGGCATTGAGGACAGATGATGCGCAAAATTCGGGCCGTTTCTGCAGTCGTGGCGGCCATTGGTTTCGTGGCGGCGGTGTCCGGCGCCAGTTCAGCAAGCGCGGAAAGCTGCCCGGGCAATCCCGACGCGCTCGGAACGAGCCGCACCATCGTCATCAGCCCGCAAGAGTATCAGCGGGTCGGTTCGATGCAGTACAAACAGAATCTGCCGCTGAACGACCACGAGGTGGTGCTCACCTTCGACGACGGGCCGCTGCCGCCATGGTCCGACCGGGCGCTTGATATTCTCAAATCGCAATGCGTGAAGGTCGCCTATTTCATCGTCGGCGAGATGGCGCACGTCTATCCCGACGTGGTGCGGCGCGAATACGAGGCCGGCGACACGATCGGCACGCACAGCATGACGCATCCGATTTTCCAGAGGCTGACGGGTGACAAGCTCGCCTACCAGATCGACGCGGGCATCGCGTCGGTCGAGGCGGCGCTCGGCGATCCGAACGAACTAGCGCCGTTCTTCCGCATCCCCGGCTTTGGCCGCTCCGATATCATCGAGAAGGCGCTCGCCGATCGCTCGCTGGTCGTGTTTTCCACTGATGTGACCGCCGACGACTGGTTCCGGCACATCTCGCCGGCGCAGATCGTGCAGCGGGCAATGAGTCGCCTCGATAAACGCGGCCGCGGCATTCTGCTGCTGCACGATATCCATCCGTGGACGGTCGCCGCTCTGCCCGAATTGCTGAAGCAGCTGAAGGAGCACGGTTATCATGTGGTGCAGGTCGTGCCGCCGGCGCCGCGCGGTCCGTTGATCGCCGGCGGACCCGGCGCCTGGGCGCGTGCGGCGGCCATGCCGTTGCCCGGCCTGATCGACGTTGGCGCGGTGTCGCCGACCTGGCCGCAGGCGAATGGCGAACCCGGTTCGGCGAGCGAGGCTCTGGCGGCGCCCGACGCGGCAGCCTTCGACGTCGCACGAACGCTTCCGGACGCAGCCGACACCGACGCGGCGGCGACCGCGAAATGGCCGCAACTGGCGGACGTGACGCCGCCAAACGTCGAAAGCGACCTTGCGGTCCCCGGCTTGGCCGAACTCGGCGTCAGTCTGCGGGGCCATACGCTGGTGGCCACCGAGATCAAAGAGCTGCCACAAGTCGCTTCGCACGAGCGGTTCGACCACGGGCGGTTCCGCCGCGTTCACTATCACGGGCGCATGCGCGAGCATCGGCCGTTGCGCCGGGCAGGCAGTGCGCGGCGCCATCGCGCCGATGCGCAACCGCGCAGTCATTCCGCATGATGACGATCACTTCGTCGGCTCGGATATCTCAGTTCATACGCGCAAACCTTCCGCTCGTGCCGGCACCGTCCGTGCCCGAGATTTCGCTGCACACCGCGAAACCCGAGAGCGGATTGTGGCGTCTCGCCGAACTGGATGAGGCTTTCGACACGCCCTACTGGGCTTATGCCTGGGGTGGCGGGCTCGCGCTCGCGCGCCATGTCCTCGATCATCCGGAAACAGTCGCCGGACGCGCTGTGCTTGATCTCGGCGCCGGCTCCGGAATCGTCGCAATCGCTGCCGCCAAATCAGGCGCCAAGTCGGTGATCGCCGCCGACATCGACCGCTACGCCATCATAGCGACCGGCCTGAACGCCGCGGCCAATGGCGTGACGATCTCGCCGTATCTGGGCGATCCGATCGGTGGCTCACCGCCCGACGTCGCGACCGTTATGGTCGGCGATCTTTTCTATGAAGCGGGCCTTGCCGGGCGGGTCACGGGCTTTCTTGAGCGCTGCGTCCGATCAGACATCCAAGTCCTGGTCGGCGACCCGTGGCGGAGCTCGCTGCCGCGAACGCGGCTTCGGCTGCTGGCGGAATATCCAGGGCCCGATTTCGGCAATGGCGGCCGCGGCGCGCAAAGTCAGAACGCCGTTTTCGCTTTCGAGGTCAGGTCTGGCGATAGGAATGGTGCTGTCGAGGCAGCGCGCGGCCCTCTGTTTTGCAGGCCGCCATCAGCTCGGACAATGTCATGAGGTCCGCATATTTCTGGCCCATGTCGAACAGATTGGCCTCATGCGGCGCAAGCGCACGATCGCCGACGCAATCCGTCGGCACGATGGTGCGAAGGTTGTGGGCGACGCTGTCGACCACAGTGGCGCGGACGCAGCCTGATGTGGTGCAGCCGGCCACCACCAGCGTGTCGGCACCGCGACCGGTCAGCCAACTGGCGAAGCCTGTGCCGAAGAACGCCGACGCTTGCTGCTTGCGCACCACGAGTTCGCCGGGTTTCGGCGAAAGCGCGGGCACGATCTGGCTGAGCGGGCTGTGCTCCGTCAGCTTCAACAGCCCCGGCGCCTTGCGCGCGAACACGCCTGCATCCGAGCCGTCGTCGGCATAGATCACGCGCGTGTGCGCGACCGGCCAGCCTCACGCGCGAAGGCAAGGAGGCGAGTCGTCGCGTCGATGGCCGGCAGGATGTTGCCGCCGCCGAAATGCGCAGGGTCGGTGAAGCCAACGACAAAATCGACGATAACGAGAGCCGGGCTGTGGCCGAGCCCGACGCGCTGCGCAAACCCTTGCCGCTTGTAAATCTCAAGTTCGTCCATTGTGGCCCATCGCTTCGGCGGTCTAGAGCTACGGAGTCGCTGCGGCGTCGCGCAGCGACTGCATCATCGAAGAACGCATCAGATATTGCTTGTGACGGACCGGATCGTCAGCGGTCGCCCGTAGATCGTCATAATAGGCACGGCGTTTGGCGGGATCGCGCTCATTGAGTATTTGACGATTGCGCAGCGCCTGGGCCTGCACCGCTTCGATCGCCACCTTGCGGCGCTGACGCTCATAGCGGCCAAGCACCGCCGCGTCGGCACCGCGCCATACTTGGGAAAGCTTCTCCGCCAAATTGATAGCGTCGTGGATGCCGCCGTTCATTCCCATTCCGCCAAGCGGATTATTGAGATGGGCGGCGTCTCCCGCGAGCATGACTCGGCCGCGGACGAAATGCTCTGCGACCCGCTCGTGGACACGGTAACGCGTTTTGTGCACGACCTCATAGGGCTTCGGCGAAGCGACGACCGCCTGCAGCCGCTGCTCAAGCCGAGCCGGCGCCATAACGTCTTCCTCGCTCTCGTCGGGATCGGTCGGCAGCAGCACGCGCCACAGGCTCGGCGTGCGCAACAGCGTCATCCATTCGTCCGGATCGGACACATAAGCGACATGCGCGAGATCGGGCATCACCTTGTCGAACGCAAAGGTCGTCGAAAGCGACAGATAGCGCTCCGGAATTGTCATGCCATCGAACGCAACCCCAAGCTCCGTCCGGATGACGCTGCGGGCCCCATCCGCACCAATCAGGTAGCGCGCCTCCAACTCACGGTCGTCGCCTTCCGCGTCCTGCACGGTGAGGACGACGCGATCGGCATCCTGGCGCAAGCCGACAGCACGCAGGCCATAGAACAGTTCGACCCCCGGCGTCGCCGCGAGACGGTCGCGCAGCAAACGGGTCAATTTCCACTGCTCGCACTGCAGTCGATAGGGAAAGGCGGTCTCGTCGGCCAAGGCCGACAGGTCGAATGTTGCGATCGCGCCCTCGCGCCGATCGCGGAACTGCCATAGCGGACAGATCAAGCCTTGGGCGATCAGGCTCTGCGTCATGCCAAACTTGTCGAGGAATTCCAGCGTCGGCGGGTGGAACGTCGAGGCCCGCAGGTCCTCCATCACGTCCGCGCTTTCTTCCACCACCATGACTGGGATGTCGGCCGCTGCCAACGCGGTGGCGGCGACCAAGCCCACCGGGCCGCCACCAACGATAATGATCCTATCGGGCGTCATTGATGGTCCCGCGGGTCCTCGGCGTGCTGCGTCAAACTTGTCCAAACAACTATCGTTCTAGCCGAGCGGTGGTTCCGGCTCGCCACGCGACAGAACAGCTTCCACCACTGCCCTGTAAAAATAAATTATTTCAATAACTTAGTGAATTTCAATAACTTATTGATATGGGATTGATTAGTGGTGCGGTCGAGAGGACTCGAACCTCCACGGGTTGCCCCGCTAGCACCTCAAGCTAGTGCGTCTACCAATTCCGCCACGACCGCATGTGGGCTGGACGCGCGCCCGTCCGGCCGCGCGACCGCGGATGTAACAGTTCAGCCAAAGACGGACAAGCTCTTACCGGCTTAAGCGGCGGCGTCGGGGGAGCGCGGCAGAAGCTGCTTGACCTCAACGGCGATGCGGTTGCCGCTGACCACCACGGTGCCGCAGGCAACCGGCAGGTTGTTGGCGAGGATGCGGACCTCGTCATCCTCGGAAGCATCGAGCTCGATGATGGCGCCGCGGCCGAGCCGCAGCACTTGGTGAATTGGCATGGACGTGGTGCCCAAAACCACCGAAATGTCGACCGCAACGTCGTCGAGTTTCGCCATGGGCCCTCCGTGCCTATCTTTCCGTGTATATCTTGGCGGCAAGGGCCGCACGGCGGCGAGAACCGCAGGGTTTCGTTTCACCACGGTATGGTTACGAGGTGGTTAACACGCGCGATAAGCTGCGGATCGGGCTCGCTGCTCCGGCTGGGTTACCATCGGTCGAGTGGCGCGTCAGCGACTCGCCGGTCGACTATCAGGCCGCACTCGCCGCCATGGAGGCCCGCGCCGCGGCGATCGCCCGCGACGAGGCGGCCGAACTGGTGTGGCTGCTGGAGCACCCGGCGCTTTACACCGCCGGCAGTTCGGCGCGACCGCACGAACTGCTCGACGCCCGATTTCCCGTCCACAATGTGGGCCGCGGCGGCCAATTCACCTATCACGGCCCCGGACAACGTGTGGGCTATGTGATGCTCGATCTCAAACGCCGCGCCCCCGACGTGCGCCGCTTCGTCGCCACGATCGAAGCATGGATCATTGCGACGCTCGCCGCCTTCAACGTGCGTGGCGAACGCCGGGACGACCGCGTCGGCGTTTGGGTGCGGCGGCCCGACAAGGGCGACGGCTTTGAGGACAAGATCGCCGCGATCGGCATCCGCGTGCGCCAGTGGGTGACGCTGCACGGCTTCGCGCTCAACGTCGAGCCGGACCTGTCGCACTTTTCGGGCATCGTGCCTTGCGGCGTCGCCGAACCGCGTTACGGAGTCACGTCGCTGGCCGATCTCGGCATCACTGCGACGCTCCCGGAAGTCGATATGGCATTGCAGGCGGCATTCGAGCCGCTATTCGGCACTGCTGCAGGCATTCAGACGGTAACCAGCACGGAAAACGGCTCACCAGCACAGCGTAGCGCCAAATCCGCCCCGCTGCCGTCGCACTGATCGATCGCATCGACGCGAGCGCCGAGCGGACCATGGCGGCACAGTTCGATCATGGCGAGCACAGCGGCTTGCGTGCCACCGAACACCGCCTCAACGGAACCATCGCGGCGATTGCGGACCCAGCCCTCGAGCTCGCGTTCGGCCGCAATGCCCTCGGTCCAGGCGCGGAAACCGACGCCTTGCACGCGGCCTCGGATAACGACCCGGACAATTACGTCCATCCGAATTCCTTCAGCTTGCGCGAGCCGGCGCCGCGCGGCCTCATCGGCAGCCAACGTCGTAACGACGTAATGTACGCCGGCGGCAATCTCCACGCCGCGGCCGCCGCCAGAACGAGCTCCATATAGCCGGCCTTCGGATAGCCGACAGCATTTCGACGCGCCACGTAGACCAGCGACAACGCGCGGCGCCCGTCCGACATTATCACCGGCAGCATCTCGGCGCGGTATTGCCCACCCGAGACGTTCTCCCAAAGATCGAGGGCGACGCGATCCCGCGGCGTCAATTTCCACAGCACGCCATGAACGGTCCCTGCCCGCACGGGCGCAACCGAGGCATAGCCCGCCGCGGTGATGATGAAACGATGGTTTGGCAGCGACGCGACGCCAATCGCACGCGCCAAGGGCGCGTGCCTGCGCATGATGGCGCGATCCATGTTCGATCCGTAGGCGAAATGCAGCATGGGCGGTGCGCAGGGCCCGCGTTTTAAGCAAACTCCATGATCACCGCGTCGACCGCAACACTGTCGCCGGGCGTGACGTGTACCTTCTTGATGATGCCGTCGCGCTCGGCGCGCAAAATATTTTCCATCTTCATGGCTTCGACCACCGCCAGCGTCTCGCCGACCTTGACCTCCTGGCCTTCGGCGACGACGATTGAGACGACAAGACCCGGCATCGGACAACGGATGGATTTTTCGCTGCCCGAGAGCTTCTTTGCCGGCATCAGGCGGGCACACGCCGCCTCGCGTTCGGTGTAGACGAACGCCTTCACCTCAACACCGCGATAGGCGAGCTCAAAGCCGTTTGGCACCGTGCGCACGTGCATCGCAACGGGCGCTCCGTCGACAACCCCCTGCCAAAGCGGCATGCCGGGCGCAAATTCGGAATGCAGCACATGCGTGGCGCCGTCCTCGAAGGTGACGGCGATGGTGTTACCATCATGAGCGACGTCGGCCTGCATTTCTTCGCTGCCGAGCCAGATGGAGCGCCGCCGTTCGCGCATAAGCGCCACATTCAATTGGCCGGAAATCTTTCGCTTACGCTCGCCGAGCACGTGATCGATGGCGGCAGCGACAGCGGCGATTCTGCGCGCAGCCGCGCCGGACGGCGCGGTGCGCTCAAAGCCGCCGGGGAATTCCTCGGCGATGAACCCCGTGCTCAAATTACCGCTGCGCCAGCGCGCATTCGCCATGACGGCGGCGAGGAGCGGAATATTGTGGCGGATGCCCTCGATCACGAAGGCGTCGAGCGCATCGGCCTGTGCGTCGATCGCCTGCGTGCGGGTTTTGGCATGCGTGACGAGCTTCGCGATCATCGGGTCGTAGTAGAGAGAGATTTCGCCGCCCTCGGTGACGCCGGTGTCGTTGCGCACCGTCACGCCGTCGCGCACGCCTTCCGCGGGCGGCCGATAGCGGATGAGCCGTCCGATGGATGGTGCAAAATTGCGGTAAGGATCCTCGGCATAGACACGGCTTTCGACCGCCCAGCCGTTGAGTTTGATGTCGCTTTGTTTGAGCGTGAGCCGCGCGCCGGCTGCGACGCGGATCATTTGCTCGACGAGGTCGATGCCGGTGACGAGTTCGGTGACCGGGTGCTCGACCTGCAGCCGCGTGTTCATTTCGAGAAAGTAGAAGCTCTTGTCTTGTGCGGCGACGAATTCCACGGTGCCGGCGCTGTCGTAGCCGACAGCCTTGGCCAGCGCGACCGCCTGTTCGCCCATCTGGCTTCGCGTCTTTTCATCGAGCAACGGGCTTGGCGATTCCTCGATGACTTTTTGATTGCGGCGCTGGATCGAGCATTCGCGCTCACCGAGAAAAATCACATTGCCGTGCCTGTCGCCCAGCACCTGGATTTCGACGTGGCGCGGGTCGGTGATGAATTTCTCGATAAAGACCCGGTCGTCGCCGAAGCTGGATTGCGCTTCGGAGCGGGCGCGCACAAAGCCTTCCTCGACTTCGGCCTTGGAGAAGGCGATGCGCATGCCCTTGCCCCCGCCGCCGGCCGAAGCCTTGATCATGACCGGGTAGCCGATCTGCTCGGCGATCGTAATCGCCTGCGCCGGGTCCTCGATGACGCCGAGATGGCCGGGCACCGTGGAGACCTTGGCGCGCGCGGCCGCTTTCTTCGACTCGATCTTGTCGCCCATTGCGGCGATCGCGGCCGGATTGGGCCCGATGAAGACGATGCCCGCCTTGATCAGCGCCTCGGCAAACGCCGCGCGCTCGGAGAGAAACCCGTAGCCGGGGTGCACCGCCTCGGCGCCGCTCGCCTTGCATGCGGCGACGATTTTTTCCACCACCAGATAACTCTGCGCCGCCGGCGGCGGGCCGATCGGCACGGCCGTGTCGGCCATCTCGACATGCAGCGCATCGCGATCGGCTTCGGAAAATACCGCGACGGTCGCGATGCCCATCCGGCGCGCGGTCTTGATGATCCGGCAGGCGATCTCGCCGCGATTGGCAATCAGGATGCGCTTGAACATTCCAGTGACAAACCGCTCGGGCCAACGAGCTGGACGAATATCAAATCCACTCCGCTAGCCGCTTTGCGGCGCTACCGCGCAAATGTCAACGCTCGTTCCCTGCATTGACACCATCAAGCGCCGGTGAAACCTTGCGGCCGCATTTAGCCTGGGGGAAACCAATGCGCACGCCGGTCGCAATTGCCGCCTTTCTTGCTGCCGCACTTTCGGTAGCGGCATGCTCGCAAGGCTCACCCGGGGCGGCGGGACCGCAAGGCGACCCCGGACCGCAGGGCCCTCCGGGCAAGCAGGGCGCGACGGGACCGGCAGGGCCGCAGGGAGCGCCCGGGCCGGTCGGCGCGACGGGGCTGCATTTCGTACATCACGATACCTGCGCTCCGAGCAACAACTGCGATTTGAGTTGCAGCCCGGGCGAGCGGCTGGTCTCGGTGACCTGTCCCGGTGCAACGATCGTGATTTCCAGGCACGGCGGCGTGGACTCCGCGGCGTGCAGCAACACACCGGGACCGGCGCTGGCGCTGTGCATGAACGTGCCGAAGTAAATCTGATCGGCTGCGGCCGGAATTCCGCTCAGTGCCGGAACCAAAGTGAGGCGATCAGCGCAATCGCCAGCAGCGCCGACACGCCCTGCCAAAATCGGACCGGCGAGCGTTCGTAAAACGTCCGCGGCCGATGCACGCCAAGCGGCGCGCGCGCCGGGCCGGTTTCCATCTCGACGGCGAAGTCCAGCACATCGCGATAGCGTTCCGCAGCATCGACCGCGATCGCCCGCGCCAATGCGGCCTGCAGCCACGCGGGCAGATCGGGTCGAAGCGCCGCTAGCGCCGCGGGCCGGCTCCGCCGCGCCGGGGTGGTCGCATCCGGATTGCCGTACGGATACTCGCCGGTGAAGGCGCGAAACATGGTGACGCCAAGAGCGTAGATGTCGGTCGACTCGTTGCCAGGCTCGCCGGCGAACATTTCGGGCGCCATGTAGGCGGCGGTGCCGGGAATGTCGGTCGGGGGAAAGTCTTCGAGGCCCGGCACCCGCACGACGCCGAGATCTATCAGCTTGAGCGAGCCTTCGCTTTCGAGGATCACATTGTCCGGCTTGATATCACGATGGATGATCCCGGCATGGTGCAGCGCCGCGACCGCACGCGCCAGCTTGATGGCGATGTTGCGCCCCTCTTCCAAGCCCAATGCGGGACGCCGCGCCAGCCGTGTTTCCAAAAGTTCGCCCTGATAGAGCGGCATCACCGTGTAGAGACAGGTCTGCCTGCCGGGTGGCAGTTCAATCGTACGGCCAACCCAGGGGCTGTGCACCCGCGCACCAACCCAGGCCTCGCGCACGAAGGCGGCGCGGTAAGTATCCACGGCCGCGACCTGTGGCTTGGGAAATTTCAGCGCCACTTCGCCGCCTTCGCTCTCATCCATGGCGCCGAACAAGCGCGTGTAGCGTCCGTCGGACATCAGCACTTTGAGAACGAAGCCATCGACCGTCTCGCCGTCGATCGGCACCGGAATAAGTGGCAACTGCATGATCGCCGCGCCGATATCCGCCGATTCGGCCGTTGGCAGTTCAACGACATCGACCACCAGCGCGGTGCAATTGTCGGTGCTGCCCGATTCCAGCGCAGCGGCAACCAGGGCGCGCGCCGAATCCTCGGATGCGGAACGCTCGCGCAAAGTTTCGGCAATCGCCTCAGCCGGCAGAAAGGCGTGCACGCCGTCACTGCACAAAAGAAACCGATCATGCCGGGCGAGCGGCTGGGTCGTATAATCGAGCGGCACTTCTGTTTCGACGCCGAGCGCACGGACCAGTGTGTTCGAGCGGCCGCCGGTACCGGTATTGCGCACATGGTCGTGTGTGAGACAGGTCAAGCGATCGCCGCGCAACCGGTAGACGCGAGTGTCGCCGACGTGCAGCAGGTGCGCGACGCGCCCGCGCAGGATCAGCGCCGTGAATGTGCAACCCATCCCCGCGAGTTTTGCGTCTCGCCGGCCTTGAGAATGTATCCAGCTGTTGAGCGAGTTGAGGATCTGGGCGCCGGCGCGGCGCACCTCCATTGTCTCGGGCAGGTCGCAGAACCCGTCGAGAAAACCGCGCACCGCCATCTCGGCGGCGACACGACCGCCCTTGGCGCCGCCGATGCCATCGGCGATAGCCGCGACCACATCTCGGCGCGGCTGTGGCAGTTCAGAACCAAACACCGAACCGGCGAAGTCCTCGTTGCGCTCCCGCGGCCCGGTTTCCGAGGCAAACCCGATGGTCGCCTTAACGCCGGCAAGTCGCTCGGACATCACCGCGGCTCCCGATCGGTCGCGGCGGCGAGCAGCCGCTCATTTGTCGAGTTTGCACTGATCATAAAGGAAATTGCCGCCGGTAGACGAAGCAACAACGACCGTAAGCTTTCCTGATTTACGATCAAGGCTGTATTTCCAGCCGTTGCTCTGCCACTCAACGACCGTGTCGGTAATCTCGGCTGGATTCGAATCTACCGTATGACCACCGTAGTCGACGTGAATCTGCCAAGTGGCGCCGCTCGATGGGTTGGTGCATGTCATCACGCCTCCCCCACTCTGCGCGTGGGCGCCGCTCACCCAGACAGCACTTCCCAGCGCCAGCACATACGCCGCGCGCTTAAGTACGCATGTTGTTATGACCGCCCCCCAAGGGCTGCTGATTTTATGTGCATTTGTAGAATTTTTCATCATCTGCATTCCCTTCGGCCACGTAATCCCGCCCGGCAGCGGCGGACTAACTGGCATAACTTTTGCGATCAGCCAAACACTCACCGGTGTGCGGCCTGCATACAGGGAGAACTCGATTGCCCGCGCGCCGCCGGCGCGAAAGGGCATATTTGGGGGAAGGGCAGATGGCAGTCGAACTAGCGCTCATAGCCGCACCAAAGTGGCTAGATACAGGAAATAACGCATGGCAGCTTGCAGCCGCAACTTTTGTCGGCCTGCAGAGCATCCCCGGACTGACGGTTCTCTACGGTGGCATTGTCAAGAAGAAGTGGGCAATCAACTCCGCCTTCATGTCGATGTACGCCTTTGCGTCAGTGCTCGTCGTCTGGGTGTTGTTTGATTATAACATGGCGTTCGGGCCGCAGTGGTTTCCGTTCCTCGGCAAACCGATGCTGGCGACGTCCGCTTCGTTCAGCCTCGGGCAAGCGGTGATTCCGGCGGCGGCCGCCGGCATGCCAGCTTTGACCTTCCCGATGGCGACATTGGTGTTCTTCCAGTTCGTGTTCGCCGCGATCACCGTGATCATTCTTGCAGGATCGTTGCTCGGGCGCATGAATTTCACCGCCTGGATGATCTTCTGTCCGGTGTGGATGACGCTGGTCTATACGGTCGGCGCGTTCAGCCTGTGGGGCGGCGGCTGGCTTGCCGGCATGGGCGTCGCGGATTTCTCCGGCGGCTACGTCATCCATCTGGCGGCAGGAACATCGGGCTTTGTCGCTGCGGCGGTGATCGGTCCGCGGCTGCAAGCCGACCGGGATCATTTCCCGCCAAACAGCTTGCTGGTGACACTGATCGGCGCCGGCATCCTGTGGCTCGGCTGGAACGGCTTCAACGGCGGCGACCCGTACTTCGCCAACGCCGACGCCGGCGCGGCGGTGATGAACACCAATACCGCAACCGCGGTGGCACTGCTTGTCTGGACCATCATGGACAAGATGGCTTACGGCAAGCCGTCAGTGCTCGGCGCGGTCAACGGCATGATTGCCGGCCTTGTCGCGATCACTCCCGGGGCCGGTTACGTCGACGGAGTAGGCGCGATCATTATCGGCGTCGTCGCCGGCATTATCCCCTGGTTCGCCATGAACAAGTTCCAGAAACTCGGGTTCATGCAGAAGGTTGACGACACACTGAGCGTCTTCTCAACGCACGGCGTTGCCGGTCTGACCGGCGGCCTGATGGTCGGCTTGGTCTCGAACCCGGCCATGCTGCAATACATCGGTACCGACAAGGAAGCACCCGGCATCTCCGTGACCGGCATGCTCTATGGCGATAACGGCCATCAGCTGCTGATGCAGGTCTATGGCGCGGCGTTCATCATCGTGTTCAACGCGATCATGACCTTCATAATTCTCAAGGTCATCGGTCTGATCGTGCCATTGCGCATGGATGACGCGACGCTCAAAGTCGGCGACGACGCGGTGCATGGAGAAACTGCTTACGCAATCGGAACGGAGGGGGAGTAATCGTCACTCCTCAATGCTGACTTGCGGGCGGCGCCGACCGCTTGCAAGTCCCAGTTCGCGCCCACTTCCTCCTGCGCGAGCGAATGGCGGCCCCCAACCTCCGGGCCGCCATTTTGTTATGCGCATCTGCGTGCAGCGCCGCGCCGCGGTTTGCGGCAACTCTTCCGTAAATTCGTCATACCCCCGTCATAGGAGCGGCCAACAACATGGCCGCTCATCCTTTTCGAGGTCCCATCGCCGCATTGGGGAGGTTTGACGTGCGCGCTGTTTCACTCCTGGGTTCGACACTGCTGTCTTTCATTCTTGTTTCCCCGGGCGTCGCGCAAACCGCGCAGACACGTCCGCACAACATCGTGCTGTTCGTTGCCGATGGTCTGCGATCCCGGATCGTGGATGACAGCACAGCACCGGCCATGGCGGCGATTGCCCGCAACGGCGTCAGTCTGCGCAACAGCCACGCGCTGTTTCCAACCTTCACCACAGCAAATGCCTCGGCGATGGCGACCGGTCATATGCTCGGCGACACCGGGGATTTTGCCAATACCATCGACGCCGGCTTCGAAGTGCCCGGCGCCGGCAAGAGCCTTACGCCGTTCCTTGAGAGCGACGTCGTGCTCGGCGATGTCGACGAGCATTTTGCCGGCAATTATCTCGACGAAGCTACAATCTTAAAATTGGCGCGCGACAAGGGCTACAGCACGGCCTCGATCGGCAAGATTGGACCCGCACTGATTTTCGACCCGACCGAACGATCGGGCAGCCAAACCATTCTGGTCGATGACGCGACCGGCTCGCCCAGCGGGATTCCACTGTCGCCCGAAATGACTGAACGGCTTAAGGCAGCAAGCCTACCGATCACCGCGCCCTCGCGCGGCCCTAACGGGCTCGCCGGGACCGTCGGCACGCCCGGCACGCAGACCGCCAACGTCGTGCAGCAGGACTATTTCGCAGCTGTAGCCACCAGAGCTGTCTTGCCTTTGTTCAAGGAACGCAACAAGCCATTCGTTCTGGTGTTCTGGTCGCGCGACCCCGATGGCAGTCAGCACAATCAGGGCGACAGCCTGAACAATCTCGTCCCCGGCATCAACGGCCCGACCTCGCTCGCCGGCATCCGCAATGCGGACGACGATGTGGCGCGCATTCGCGCAACGCTTGACGAATTGGGATTGCTCGACACGACTGACATCATCGTCACCGCAGATCACGGCTTCTCGACGATTTCAAAGGAGAGCCACACCAGCCCGACCACGAAGGGTAATTTTGCCAACACGCTGCCTGGGCACCTGCCGGTCGGCTTTGTTGCTCTCGATCTGGCTGGTGCGCTGCAGATGCCGTTGCTCGATCCGGATAGCGGCTACAATCCGGTCGCGGCCGACGGGCATCCGCGGCTCGGCAACGGCCTCATTGGCGGCGACCGCAAAAATCCCAAAGTCGTGGTGGCAGCCAACGGCGGCTCGGATTTGATCTATCTGCCCGATGGCGACAAGGCCACGGCCAAGCGCATCATCGATTTTCTGCTGACTCAGGATTACGTGAGCGGCCTGTTCGTCGATCCGAAGCTTGGAAAATACCCCGGCACATTGACCCTCAATGACATCGCACTGGAAGGCACCGCCATAACACCGCATCCTGCGATTGCGGTCAGTTTCCGTTCCTTCGATACCGTGTGCGGCGAGCCGGTGCGCTGCGCGGTCGAAGTCGCCGATACCGGCTTGCAGCAAGGCCAGGGCATGCACGGATCGTTCAGCCGTGCCGACACCTGGAACTTCATGGCGATGCAGGGGCCGGACTTCAGATCGCAATTTGTCGATCCAGCTCCGGCAAGCAACGCCGATCTCGGCCGCACCATCGCGCACCTGATGCACCTTGATCCGCACGACAAGGGCACGCTGCTGGGACGCGTGCTCACCGAGACCCTGCCCGGCGGCACCGTGCCGGCAATAACGAGCCGAGTGTTGAAATCGGTTCCGGCGGCTAACGGCCTGATGACCGTCGTCAATATGCAGACGGTGGGAACGACGCACTATTTCGATGCGGCCGGATTTCCGGGCCGAACCGTTGGCTTGACGGCAACGGGTCAACCCAACCCAACTCAATAGCGGCACGACGGCCAGTCATTGGATTAGTGGCGACGTAAAGGTGCTGGTGGGCAAGCTGGCTAATGCCGGGAGATTGCGTGCCCGAAGCGGCGGCCTTCCGCGGCAATCCACTCGAGCACCACCATATCCGCTTCGCCGAAGCCGGCGGGAAGCGGGTGATCGACAAGCGGGCGGACCGCGGCAGGTGTCTCGACCACGATCTGCGAATGAGCGATCACGGCGGCCAGCGTATTGAGATCGGGGAAATTCGTGCCGAAGTTCACTTCCGTGCCTCCAGGCCGCTTGGCAAACCGGGAATCCCTGTCGCCGCGGCCTATGTTATTCAGCTTAGTTGCGCGACTCGGCCTTTCGGTTCGAAGGCTCCAATCCCAGGGTGGCCCGGCAAAGGCGCTCGTGGGGCAAAGTCGCGGCCGAAGCCGGCTGTTCCCTCAAGCTTCGGTGATGGAAAAGCCTGCCGGAAAATACTTTCCCAATCGGAAAATCGGATGAGCCATTTCTTCCAAAGTGTTCCGCTTGCTGAATAAATCGTTCCTGGCTGCGACCGAATAATGCAGCGCAACGGGGTGGCATCGGCCCCAATTCGACCGTACATACGCACTGGGGAAGACATTTACAGACAATTGTAGCAATCAAGGAGGTTTCCGTGACGCTGGCAATCGGCGATACCGCACCGGATTTCGAAGCTGACACGACGGAAGGCAAAATCCGCTTCCACGACTGGATCGGCAACAATTGGGTGGTCCTGTTCTCTCATCCCAAGGACTTTACGCCGGTCTGCACCACAGAACTCGGCACCATGGCGCGGCTCAAGCCGGAATTCGACAAGCGCGGCGTCAAGATCATCGGGCTGTCGGTCGATCCGGTCGACAACCACAAGAAATGGGCCGCCGACATCAAGGACGTGACCGGGACGGCGCCGAACTATCCAATGATCGGCGATACCGACCTGAAGATCTCCAAGGCTTACGGCATGCTGCCCGCGAGCACGGGGGGAACCTCGGAAGGCCGTACGCCGAACGATAATCAGACCGTCCGCAACGTGTTCGTCATCGGCCCGGACAAGAAGATCAAGCTCGTCCTGGTCTATCCGATGAGCACGGGACGCAATTTCGACGAGGTGCTGCGTGTGGTCGACTCGCTGCAGCTCACCGCCAAGCACCGGGTCTCGACCCCGGCTAACTGGAAACAAGGCGAGGACGTGATCCTGGGCGGCGCCATTACCGACGAGGAAGCCAAGAAGCTTTACCCGCAAGGCTGGAAGACGCCGAAGCCGTATATCCGCGTGGTGCCGCAGCCGCGGTGACTTTCCGGCGAAAGTCGTTTTAGAGTGTGAGAGCGCGGCTTCGGCCGCGCTCTTCGTTTGCCGACTGGCGGGAGACGCGAGGATGAACGACCGACCGGACCGCAACCCCGACCTGCAGCCGCCATTTGCCAAATTGATAGGCATGAACATCACCCATCTGTCACGCGACAAGGTGTTGGCCGAACTGTTCGTGCGCGACGATCTGGAAAACCGGATGGGCGTGCTGCACGGCGGCGCCATCATGGCGTTTGCCGACAATCTCGGCGGCACGGCGACGACAGCCAACCTGCCGCCGGGCGCCCGCACCTCCACGATCGAAAGCAAGACCAATTTTTTTGCGCCGATCCCGATCGGCGATACCGCCCATGCCGAGTGCACGCCACTGCACCGCGGCCGCAGCACCATGGTGTGGCAGACGCGCATTACCCGCAACGACGGGCGGCTTTGCGCCATCGTTACGCAGACGCAAATCGTCATTCCGGCCGGCAAGGAATAAGGCGAGCGCGGGCGCGTTAGTCGCGCGGCTTGATTTGTTGCGCGACGTAATCGGCAATTTCCAGGTCGTCGTCCTGCCGCCGATGCCGCAGTCCCTGCACGACTCCCTCGCGGTCCTGCATTTCGCGGTTCTGACTCATTTTCCACTTGCCTTCGAGCCGCGTGACAGCGAAGCGGAAGCCGACGATCGCGCGGACCATGCCGTTGACGTAGCTGTCCGGTGCGTCGGACACCTGCCACGGGCGCGCCGCACCGCGCTCCTGCTGCGCCGTCAGTTCGCCGACATGGCGACGCAGCCACGCGGCATCGTCCATCACTTCGGGACGCCCATAGGCATGCACAACCGCATAATTCCAGGTCGGCACGACCTTGCCGTGCTGCGCTTTCGAGGGATACCAGTTCGGCGTGATGTAGGCTTCGGGCCCCTGGAAGATCATCAGCGCCTCTTTGACCGCAGCAAGTTCCTTGCAGTGTGGATTGGCGCGCGCAAGGTGACATTCGATGATGCCAAACTGGCCTTCGTCCTTCAGCACGGTCGGCAGATGGCTGGCGTAAAGCCCAAGCGCCCCGTCGGAGATCAGCGCCGCGAACGGCCGCGCGCGGATCAGCGCGTGCATCTGCGCCATGTCGTCAACACGGAACAGATCGGGTTGGTACATGACCGCCACCTAACGGGCCCAAGGCCCTCTCACGTCAGCTTGTAGAAGCGCACCAGCACCCTCGCCTGCTCGCGCGCGCCAGTGCATACGATAATGTGCCGCGTGATCCAGGCATATGGCGAACTGCCGGTCTCAAAGAAAGTCGCGCCGCGGAAATAATAGCTTCCCGGTCCAACTGCATGGCCGGCCGCGAGTGCCGCCATCACATCGGGCGGCCCGTGCCGGAGCGCATGATTGCGCACATAGATCAAGGCGCCATCGGTGGTGCGCAACGTGTAACGCGCCTCCAGTTCGGCGACGCCGTCGCTGCGCAGCACCTGCCAGTCGGCGCCGCCGGGCAGCACTTCGCCGCGCATCTGCGGTCCCGAAAACTCGCCGCCGGTAATCGGCACGATCCGCCGGCCGCCTTTGCCAACATCGCCAAGATCCTGCGGCGGACCCACGGCAACTCGGGCTTCGAAGACGAAGTCCAGTCCCGGCGTGACGAATTCTTCGTTTGGCATTCCACCCTCCCGGCGCCGCTATCCGGGCAAGGATAGCGCACCGGCGTCTATATGGCCCGCGCTAGGCGTCTAGTTCGCGCGGAGCCCCATGCGCTTCAGGCGCGGCAGTACCTCGGCGCTGAAATACGGCACTTCGTTGAGATAATTCACGAACGACACTGCGATGCCGCGCACGCCGGCTCGGCCGATATCGGCAAACTCCCGGGCGACCTTGTCGGGCGTGCCGACAAACGGGAAACCGCCGACGCCGCTGATGGCCTGCATCTGGCGCTTGGCGGCAAACTCCGCCGCGGGCGTGTTCTGCGGCGTGATGTCTTTGAGCGCCAGCATCCGATCCAGCGCCGGCCAATCGGCGTTCTCCACATTGGCGTAGTGATGATACTCCTCGGCTTCCTTCTGGGTCGGGCGGCAGATCACCTGCCCTTGCGTGAAGACTTCGATCTCGCGGCCAAAGGCGCGCGCCTCGGCCTTGATGCGATTGACCTGCTCGACGATGCGATCGAACACCGGCACGTTCGCGTCCTTTGCCGTGCCCGCGACCGCCAGACGCAACGCGTGGGTTGAGGTAAAGAACGCATCGCAATTGCGCATCGCGAAGGCCTGCCCCGTCTGCGAAGCGCCGGCATTCATGATGACCGGCTGCGTGCCGCCATACGGCCCCGGCAGGCAATTCACGCCTTCGAGCTTGAAGAATTTGCCGTCAAAATCGAATTCGTCCTGCTCGGACCAGGCGCGCTTGATCACCTCGATCCATTCCTGGGCGAATTCGTAGCGGTCGCCGTGGCCGCGCTGTTCGACGCCGAACATCTCGAATTCGCCTTCGTTCCAGCCGGCGACGATATTGAGGCCAAAGCGGCCCTGGCCGATGTGATCGGCGGTGACCATTTCCTTGGCAGCGATCAGCGGATGAAACAGCGGCGCGTGCACGGTGCCAAACACCGTGATGCGTTTTGTCGCGGCGAGCAGCCCGCAAGCCCAGGTGACGGTCTCGAAGCTCGTGCCGTGTAAATTGCTTGCGCCGCCATAGCCCTTCCAACGGCCGATCGGCAACAGGAAGTCGATGCCGGCATCGTCGGCGATGCGCGCCATCTCCAGGCAATCCGGCCAACTCGCAAGCCAGCGCTCCGGCACCAGCGTCGCGGTGCGGGCGGACGAGCAATTGGCGCCGAACAAGCCGATCTTCAGCGCATTGGCGTTGTGCATTTCGACGCGTTCGCGCCGCGTTCCGTTTTCCGTCGGCACTTTCAAGTCCTGGCAGTTGATGCAGATTTCATTCTTGATAACGGCTTGTCTGACGCCTTTATTCCAGCGACATTCCAGTCGCGACAACGACCTTGCGCCATTTCGCGACTTCGCTGCGGTAGAAAGCGGCGAAGTCATTGGGGCCGCCGGGCAGCGGGTTGAGACCTTGCGCCGCGTAGGCGGCTTTCAAATCCGGCGTCGTCAGCGCTTGCGCGGTCGCAGCCGCGATCCGCTCGACGATCGGCCGGGGCGTTGCCTTAGGGGCCAGAATGCCGATCCATAGCCGCACATCGAAACCCGGCACGCCAGACTCGATGACGGTCGGGACGTCGGGCAGCATAGGGTCGCGCTTGAGCCCGGTGGTCGCGAGCGCCAGGACCGAGTCATTTTTCAGGAACGGCAACACAGTCGGAATCGGCGCGATATCGACCTTGATCTGGCCCGATACCAGATCCTTCATGACATCGCCGCCGCCGCGGTACTGCACCGATGTCATCTTGATCCCGGTCATCTGATTGAAAAGTTCGTTGGCAAGGTGCGAAGCAGTTCCGACCCCGGGCGATCCCGCCAAAATCGCGCCTGGCGGGCGGGATTTTGCCAGTGCGATCAACTCGCCGATGGTCTTCACATGCAGCGATGGATGGGCCACCACCACGTTATTGGTATCCGCCACCGGCGCGACAGCGGTGAAATAGTCGTCATAAGTGTAGCGAAAATTCTTAAACAGCGTCTCGTTGGCGGCATTGGCGAGCGGCGTCATCAAGAGCGTCAATCCATCCGGCGCCGCGAGCGCAACCTGCTCGGTCGCGATGGTGCCGCCGGCGCCGGTGCGATTATCGACATAGACTTGCTCGCCGAGAGCTTTACTGAGCTTGCCGGAGAGGACGCGCGCGGCGATATCGGTTGTGCCGGCAGCGCCAAATCCGACCACCATGCGGATCGGCTTTCCGGAACCTGCAGTTTGCGCGCTCGCCCCAATCGGCCAGCCGAGCGCCGTGCCGCCGAAGCCGACAATAAAGGCGCGTCTACCAATATGAATTGCCATCTGTCCCGTGCCCCGCAAAACCAGGTTGCGTTATCGGCAACGATATTACGCTCGAATGCCTAGTTGTGTGAATGAGACCGCGCCGTACCGGAGGTCGTGGTTGCAAACGCAGAGCAGAGCTTGAGAGCGCGCAACGCCGGAAGCCGAGGTTCTTGAGGGCGCCAAGCATTATTCGTATGACTTACGATGTCTGGGTTGCGCGCCTTGGCTTACCCGGAAGTATGATAAAGGAAAATGCCATGGATGTTCGCGCCGCTGTGGCCTACGCGCCCGGCAAGCCGCTCGAAGTGACCACGGTCCAGCTCGAGGGCCCGCGCGGCGGCGAAATTTTGGTCGAGATCAAGGCCACCGGCATTTGCCACACGGATGAATTCACCCGGTCGGGTGCCGATCCGGAGGGCTTGTTTCCCGCCATCCTCGGCCATGAGGGCGCGGGCGTCGTCGTCGATGTGGGCGCCGGTGTGACCTCGGTCAAAAAGGGCGATCACGTCATTCCGCTCTACACGCCGGAATGCCGGCAGTGTCCGTCATGCCTGTCGCGCAAGACAAACCTTTGCACCGCCATTCGCGCCACACAGGGCCAGGGCGTGATGCCCGACGGGACCTCGCGATTTTCCGTCGAAGGCAAGAAGCTGCACCACTATATGGGCTGCTCGACCTTCGCCAATTTCACCGTGCTGCCGGAAATCGCAGTTGCGAAAATCCGCGAGGACGCACCCTTCGACAAAGTTTGCTACATCGGCTGCGGCGTCACCACCGGCATCGGCGCCGTCATCAACACCGCCAAGGTCGAGCCCGGCGCCAAGGCCGTCGTGTTCGGTCTCGGCGGCATCGGACTCAATGTCATCCAAGGCCTTCGGCTTGCCGGCGCCGACATGATCATCGGCGTCGACCTCAATCCGGAGAAGAAAGGCTGGGGCGAGCGCTTCGGCATGACGCATTTCGTCAATCCGAAAGAGATCGGCGGCGGCATGGCGGAGCTGGTGACGCACCTCGTCAATATGACCAAGAGCGGCGCTGATCAGATCGGCGGCGCTGACTACACGTTTGAATGCGTCGGCAACGTTCACCTGATGCGCGCGGCGCTCGAAAGCAGCCACCGCGGCTGGGGCCAGAGCATCATCATCGGCGTTGCCGGTTCTGGCCAGGAAATCGCGACGCGGCCGTTCCAGCTCGTCACCGGCCGGTCATGGCGCGGCACGGCGTTTGGCGGCGCGCGCGGCCGAACCGACGTGCCCAAGATCGTCGACTGGTATATGCAGAAAAAGATCGAAATCGATCCGATGATTACCCACACCCTGCCGCTCGCCGACATCAACAAGGGCTTCGACCTGATGCACGACGGCAAGAGCATCCGCAGCGTCGTCGTCTATTAGATCGCCGATCAATCTCAAGCACAACGCAGACCGAATCAAAGGGAGTGAAGACATGCCTCGTATTAAAATCCTCGACCGCGCCGACATGAATGCCGAGCAAGGGCGCGTTTATGACGCCGCCAAACAAGGCAGCGGCATCGTCGGCGGCCCCTACTACGCCTATATCCGCCTGCCGAAGCTGTTCGCGGCCGCGCAGAACATGCGCGACTCGATGGCTGGTGGCCCGCTGTCGCCGCGCGAACAGCAGATCGTCAACATGACGGTCGCGCGGCACTGGGGCGCGCGCTATCCGTGGTTCGCGCAAGCCCGGCGTTCGCTGTCCGTCGGCATTCCGCAGGCCGTCATCGACGCAATCAATGCGCGGCAGACGCCGAACCTGACGGACGCGCGCGAAAAAGCCTGCTTCACCGTGGCGCACGAGCTGCTCGCCAACAAAACCTTGAGCGACGAAACCTACGCGGCCGCCGAGAAGGCCATGGGCCTGGAAAGTCTGGTGGCGCTGGTCGCCACGACCGGCAGTTTTTCCATGACCTGCATGACGGCGAACAGCTTTGGCATCGAGCCGCCGGCGGACAATCCAACCCCGCTAGCGCAATAAGCTGCGCGCTCGGCGGGACCGGCCGTGAAAATCACCGGCGTTGAACCGATCCTGATCGCCGTGCCCTATGAGCACGGCGGGCCGAAGCCAATGCGGCCATCGGGGCCATGGACGCACATGGAAACGCTGTTCGTGCGCCTCGATACCGATGCGGGGATAACCGGCTGGGGCGAGGCGTTCGGCTTTGCCGCGTCGCCGCTCACGCGCGACGCGATCACCCGCGCCGTGGCGCCGCTCTGCATCGGGCGCGATTTCAACGGTGACGTTGCGGCATTCATAACCGAGTTGCAGCGCAAGCTGCACGCCATGGGCCGCCATGGACCGGTCAGCTTCGCTCTCGCCGGCCTCGACATCGCGTTATGGGATCTGGCGGGCAAGGCGCAGGGCGTTCCGATTCATCGCCTGTTCGGCGGCGGCACGCGGGACCGCATCCCGACTTACGCAAGCCTTCTGCGCTATGGCAAAGGCGACCTCGTCGCGCGCTATACCAAGGAAGCCATCGCGCGGGGCTACGAGTCGGTCAAGCTGCACGAGCATCTGGTCGAGACCGTCGCGCCGGGCCGCGAGGCCGCCGGGCCCGACATTCCTATCATGGTCGATACCAACTGCGCCTGGCCGCCCGCCGAAGCGATCGAGATGGCGCGAAAGCTCAAACCCTACGACCTCTATTGGCTTGAGGAGCCGGTCGACCCGGTTGACGACTACGACGCGATGGCTCGCATCCGCCGTGACACCGGCATGACGATCGCGGCCGGCGAGAACATCGGCCACGCCGGCGAGGCGCGCTACGCCATCGAACGCGGCGCGCTCGACATCTTTCAGCCGAGCGTGACCAAGATCGGCGGCATCGTCGCCATGCGCAAGGCGATCGGCGTTGCCAAAGAGCACGGCATTCGCGTGATGCCGCATTCGCCCTATTTCGGGCCGGGCCTGATCGCGACCTTGCACGTCATCGCCGCTGACCTGCCCAATTCCTTATGCGAGCGATTCTATTGCGAGCTGGAAGCGACGCCACTGGGCGATGCCATCGCGGCGCGCGAGGGCCACATGCGGGTGCCGCAGGGCCCGGGGTTGGGTGTCGACATCGACGAGGATGTGATCGCCCGCTATCGCGTCGCCTAAGGCAGACTGCGCGAGGAACTCTCTCCCCGGAACTGCCGTCTCAATCCGGCCGTTGCCGTGGCGATGGACGCTCAGTTCCGCCAAAAGGCAAAGTCCCGGCTGCGCAACACCGTCGTTCGCTATCGCGAAGCCCGGCGATCGTTACACGCGCCGGCATCCTGGCAGAGCCGCTATGGCCTCGACTGGACGAATTTCTTCATTGCCGATGTCCAGACGGGCTTTGGCACTTTCGTCGCCTTTTATCTTGCCCATCTCGGCTGGTCGCACAGCGACATCGGGCTGGTCTTGACCGTCGGCGGGGTCGCCGCTCTCGTCGGGCAAATCCCGGGCGGAGCACTCGTCGACGCCGTCACCTGGAAACGCGGCCTGCTCGCGGGCGGCATCGTCGCGACCGGCGTGGCCGCGCTGATCCTCGCGCTCACGCCGTCGTTCGTCATGGTCTTCGTCGCGGCGCTGCTGCAAGGCCTGACCGGCGGCATCATCGCCCCGGCCATCACCGGCATCAGTCTCGGTCTGGTCGGGCGCCGCACCATGTCGGTTCGTACCGGCCGCAATTTCCGTTATGCGGCCGGCGGTCACGCGGTCACAGCCGCGCTGATGGGCGTCACCGGCGCGTATTTCACCGACAGCGCCATCTTCCTGGCCGCTGGGAGCTTGTGCATCCCGGCGCTGATCGCGCTCGCTTTCATCCGCCCGGAGGAAATCGACTACTGGCGCGCGCGCAACGCGACGAAGGGCAGTGCGACACGCCACGTACGCATCGTCGACCTCGCCAAGAACCACAGTCTCGTGCTGTTCACCGCAGCTCTCGTGCTGTTCCAACTCGCCGATGCGTCGCTCCTGCCGCTGATCGGCGAGAACGTCGCGACCACAATGAAATACCAGGCGCCGATCTGGATGTCGGCGCTTATTATCATCCCCCAGATCGTCGTGGCCGCGCTTTCGCCGTGGGTCGGCTACCATTCGGAACGGCGCGGACGGCGGCCGCTTCTGCTGATCGGTTTTGCCCTTGAGCCGCTTCGCGCCATCCTGCTTGCGGTCTTCGTTAATGGCTACGCGCTGTTGATCGTCGCGCAGGTGCTCAACGGTATTACCGGGGCCATCATCGGGGTCCTTACCGTCATGGTCATCACCGACCTGACGGCCGGTACTGGCCGATTCAATCTGGCACAAGGCGCCGTCGGCGCGATGAGCGGCCTCGCAGCTTCGCTCAGCACGTTGGCAACGGGATATCTGGTTCAGGCCTTTAACGCGACGGCCGGGTTTCTGGCGATCACGGCCGTCGCCTGCGCGGCGACAGGCCTGATCTGGGTCTTCATTGCGGAGACCAAGCCCGCAAATTACGAAAAGTGAACTTCATGGGCCGCCGCATGACGGCGCTCCGCGCGGCTCCGAAGGACTTTAGTCGACCTTGATGTTGGCTTCCTTGATGATCGGACCCCACAGCGCCACGTCCGCCTGGTTCTTGGCCGCAAGCTCTGCCGGTGTCGAACTGTGCGCCTCGACCCCGAGTGGCTTGTATTTCTCCTTCACCTCCGGCTTTGCCAGCACTGCAGCCATGTCGGTGTTGATCTTCTTGATAATATCCGCCGGCGTTTTTGCCGGCGCGTAGACGCCGTACCATGATGTCACGTCGTAGCCCGGCAGTCCGGACTCGGCGACCGTCGGCAATTCGGACTCGTCGGCGAAACGTTTTGCGCTGGTCACGGCCAGCCCGCGCACCTGTTTCGAGCGCACCGGCTGCAGCAGCGAGCCTGTCGTGTTGAACATCAGGTCGAGCCGGCCGGCGACAAAGTCACTCATCAGCCCCTGCGTCACGCCGCGATACGGCACATGAGTCATCTCAATCCCGGCCATGTGTTTGAACAACTCGCCGGCCAGGTGCGGCACCGTCCCGATACCCGGCGACGCCCAGCTCAGCTTGCCGGGGTTGGCTTTGGCGTGCGCAATGAACTGCTGCAGCGTCTGGAACGGCGAAGAATTCGGCACGACGATGATATTCGGATAAGTACCGATCAGCGACACCGGCACCAGATCCACCGCTGGATCGAATGTCAGATGCGAGAACAATAGTCCCTGCACTTGCGGCGAGCCCGGCGCCATCAACATCGTATAACCGTCAGGCGCCGCATGAGCCGCGGCGTCGAGCGCGATCCGGGCGCCGGCGCCGGGACGGTTTTCGACGATAACCTGCCGCTGCCAGCCCTCCGAGAGGCCCTGGACAACGATACGCGTCGCCAGATCCGCGCCGCCGCCCGGTGGAAACCCAACCAGAAACTTCACGACGTGCGACGGATAGGCATCCGCCCAAGCCGGACGCGCTAATACGCCCAGTCCAGTTGCCCCGGCGAGTTGCAAAAAGCGGCGACGCACGAATGTCATGAGGCCCCCTGCCTGTTTGTCAGCAACGAAAGTCCAACTGGTTTCAGTCGACCTTGATCTTGGCGAATTTCACGACCTTGACCCATTTGGCGGTGTCGGAGACGATGAATTTTTCCACATCGGCCGGCGTGCTCGGCGGCATGACCTGCGCGCCGAGATCGAGCAAGCGCTGCTTAACCTGCGGCTCGGCGATAGCCGCGGTCACCTGTTTGTTCAATATGTCGATGATCGGCGCCGGCGTGCCTTTCGGCGCGCCGAAGCCGATCCACCCGAACGCCTCATAGCCGGGCAGGAATTCGGACATCGCCGGCACGTTCGGCAGCACATCCATGCGCTCGGGCGTCGTGACCGCAAGTGGCCGCAGCTTGCCCGCCTTGATGTGCGGCAGCGACGACGGCGTCACGTCGAACATGACCTGCACCTGGCCGCCCATCAGATCGACCAGCGCCGGCGTAGAGCCACGATAAGGCACATGCACGAGATCGACGCCGGCCATGTATTTGAACAGCTCGCCGGCGACGTGCTGCGGGCCGCCGATGCCGCCTGACGCCATGTTGACCTTGCCCGGGTGCGCCTTCGCGTAGGCAATAAATTCCGGCACCGTTTTGGCCGGGAATGACGGATTGACTTCCATGACGAGCGGCACGCGATCGACCAGCGCGATCGGCGCGATATCGCGCACGAAATCGAAGTTGAGCTTGGTGTAGAGCGCGGCGTTGATCGTGTTCTGCGAGTTCATCGCCAGCAGCGTGTAGCCGTCCGGCGCCGAGCGCACCACGGCTTCGGTTGCGATATTGCCGGTTGCGCCCGGGCGGATATCGATGACGAACTGCTGACCGAAATGCACCGAAAGCGGCTGTGTCACCAGTCGTGCGGTAATATCGGTTGAACTGCCCGCGGCCTGCCCGATCAGCACATGCACCGGGCGCGACGGATAGGTTTCTGCCTGCGCCAGCGGCGTGCCGAGAGGCAACGCAGCCGCACCGGCGGCGAGGCGCAAAAATTCACGACGAAGAATATTCACGGCGGTTCGCTCCCTCTTAACGCCCATGCGGCTATATGGCCGCCTTCCCTCATTATTGCCTTCGGGTTACGGTCTGCGGCGGCGCCGCTCTGTTAGCAGATACTGGCAAAACGCACACGCCTTTTGGGGGATCACGATGGCGGGACCTCGCGACCAAGCGACGCAAACTGCCCTTATGGCCGGACTTCTATCCGCATGCCTGTTCGGGGTGGTGTTAGCCGGCTCCGCCGCCGCGCAGGCCCCCGCCCCCGTCGGCGGCAAGTCCGTGACCGTGATTATCGGCTTCGGGCCCGGCGGCGGCTACGACACCTGGGGCCGGCTGGTTGCGGGACATCTTGGTGCTCATCTGCCCGGCAACCCGTCGGTCGTGGCCCAAAACCTTCCCGGCGGCGGCAGCTATCGCGCCGCAAGTTTCATTTATCATCAGGCGCCCAAGGACGGCTCCACGCTGGCGCTGATCGCACGCGACGCCGCGCTTGGTCCGCTCACGGGTCAACCAGGCGCACTGTTCGACGCCACCAAATTTTCCTGGATCGGCACACCGGCAACCGAAACCAATATCTGCATCGCCTACCACACCGCGCCAGTGAAAAACGTCCAGGATCTCACCCAGAAAGAACTCATCTTCGGCGACACTGGACCGGGCACCGGCACGCATTCCTACCCGAAGGCGCTCAACGCCATTCTCGGCTTCAAATTCAGACTGGTTGGCGGCTACCCATCATCAGCCGACGTATTTCTGGCCATGGAGCGAGGCGAGGTGCAGGGCATCTGCGAGAGCCTCGACAGCGTCAAGGCGCGCCGTCCAGACTGGATCTCTTCGGGCGCGGTATCGGTGCTGTTTCAGGGCGGCGTGCGCCCCAATCCTGAATTGAAGGGCGTGCCGTTCGTGACCGATCTCGCAAAGAAGCCGGAAGACAAGCAGGCGATCGAATTTCTCTACATAGGCCAGGGCATCGGACGGCCGTTCGTCGCACCCCCCGGCCTTGCGCCCGCAACCCTGAAGACGCTCCGCAATGCGTTCGACGCCACCATGAAAGACCCCGCCTTCACCGCCGAGGCTGAAAAGCGGAAATACGCCATCGATCCGGAAAACGGCGATACGCTGCAGGCTTTGATCAATAAGGCCTACGCTACGCCCAAGCCGATCATCGATCGCATCGCCACGCTGATCAAATAATCCGCTGCGCGCTTCGTGCCGTTAAGGCACTTTCGATTGCGGCGGCCGCGCAATCGAACGCTGCAGCCGCGCCTCCCGCCAGAACAGAAAGAACCCCGACCCGACCACGATGGCCGAGCCGATCAACAAGCCCGCTGTCGGCACGTCGCCCCAAATCAAGTAACCGAGGGCCAGCGCCCACACCAGGTTCAAATAATAGAACGCCCCGACCGCGGTCGCCGGCGCCAACCGCAGCGACTGCGTCCAGAAATATTGTCCAATGGCATTGAGGAAACCGCTGCCGAACAGCATGAGCGCGTCGATCGGCGCCGGCCAGCGCCAGCCGAACAACAGCAGGAATGCGTGCAGGAACGCGATGACCGTCAACTGCCAGATGATCAGGGTGTTGGCCGATTCCGTCTTGGTCATGCCGCGCACGGCGACTGTGACCGTGCCATACATCACCGCGTTGCCGAGTGCGAACAAGGCGCCGAGTGTGAACGAGCTGCGCCCCGGATTGGCGACAATGAGTACACCGGCGAAGCCGATCAGGAGCGCCGCCCAGCGCGAAAACGTGGCGCGCTCTTTCAGCCACAGGATCGACACCAGAGCGGCAAATAGCGGCGCCGAAAAATTGATGGACACGGCGCCCGCGAGCGGCATGAGAGTGAATGCAAGAGCGAACAGGGTTTGCGAAGTCGCCTGCGACAAGCCGCGTGCAAAATGATCCCACGGCCGACGCGTGACATAGACCGAAAACCCGGTCATCGGCAGCATGACGGCAGCGCAGACAACGAGCGACGAGATCGAGCGCGAAAATACCACCTCGCCGACCGGATAGATGCCGACCTGCCATTTGGTCATCGCCGAGGCGGTTGAGAACAGCATGGTCGCCAGCACCATGCAGCCGATACCCCGAGGCACATGATCCGTGTGATGCCTGGGCTCGGAACTCTCGATAGCCGCGCGACCGGCCTCCGCCTCGCCAGCATCGGCCCGGGCAGGTTCGGCCAGAACATCGGCGCGCTCGATCATGCGGAAACCCCCGGTATCCACCGAAGCATCGCTCGCGCAGGCGATCAAGCGGCGTCTGCCCACCATCGACTGGAGCCGCGCGGAACATTCAGCCAACGGTGGTGTTCATTGATCGAGGAGGCCGTGACGGCTCCTCATGCAGAGGAGGCCCCCAAAAATGTGCGACTACAGTCTGCATCTCGTTGCGTCCCGCCCCGCCGAGATCGGCGACAAGCTCGTGACGACGGATTTCGCCCGTTCAATTACGCGCGGCTTTTCGGCCGTCGGTGAACCGGACGTGGCGGTTTGTCTGTTACCGGGCACAGAGATCGCGTTCCAAGACGATGTGCGCTACGACCGCGCATTCAGCCTGTTCGGCAAGGCCCGTGCCGAACACAAGGTTGCCCGCTTCCGTCAGGTGAACATGGACGACCCGCACGTGCATCACGACGCGCTCGAGTTTCCGGGCGGCCAGGTGGTGCTGCTCACCCGTCTTGTCCCGGAACAGCACGCTGTCGTGCTGCAGCTGCCGGCATCGGCACAAGATGGCCGTGCCATGGACAGGGCGACAGAGCGCGACGTGACGATCGAAGCGCTCACGCCCTAAGGCGGAAGCGCCCATCCTGGAAGCGCAGCGCCTTTATCGCCGGGGAGGCTTTTGCTTCGCCGGTCGCGAACTTGCGGCCACCGCATCATGTGGCCGCGATCGCATTTGAATACTAATCTGAAATCAAAATGCACGCTTGCCTTGGCGAGTCGGCGCCCAGGATTGTGCGCACCCTGTCCGCCATTTCAATGTAAATGCGGCGTAAAATACCGAGACGAGGGCACTTCCGCGACTGTTGCTGCTACTGCGGTCGTGAAGAATTGATGCTCAGGGGTTGGCCCTTGGTATTTCGGCGCTCGCGATTCAGTCGTATCGTGGCGGCGTCACACAATGCGAGGCGGACCATGCAGTTCACGCTGGAAGTCAACGGCCGAAGTCATACGGTCGATGTCGACGCCGACACGCCGCTGCTATGGGTATTGCGTGACGCCATCGACCTGAAAGGCACCAAGTTCGGCTGCGGCGCGGGACTGTGCGGTGCATGCACGGTCCATGTGGACGGCGC